>JAEIGA010001402.1_pt1 | contig 37621 bp, 57 predicted proteins | sample 9270691 | NCBI WGS metagenome assembly JAEIGA01 (sample SAMN17057246, study PRJNA624740) | gut metagenome | biome: biome; isolation source: fecal sample | host: Bos grunniens | place: China: Xizang | collected 2019
CCTTTCTTTCACAGAAAAGGATTTTTTGAGATTTTTTGATTTTGTTTTGTCCAAAATTTAATTTCATGCCGCTTCATGCGGTTTTTTTAAATTATATTTTTTACATATTTCAATATAAGTATATACTGATTCCTATATACATTACACATTCCTTACTAATAGTATATATTTCTTTTATATATAGGTTTTTAGGGTGACACTATTAAAAAATAATTTAAATGGTTGGTTTTTATGTGTAAGGTGCGTAAGGAATTGCAAAAAACCGCATAACAAAGCCATTTTTTAACCTTACACATGCCTTGAAAACGTGTAAGGAATGTGTAAGGTGCGTAAGGATTTTCCACAATGCAAAAAACCGCTTAACCATGCGGTTTTTTGTCATTTTAAGGGGTAGTTTTCCACAATATTATGCGAAGTAGAGAAATCAGTAAAAATCTAAAAAATGGCAAAAATAATATAAAAATAGTATTAGAATATAGGTGAAATGGGGTGCAAAATGGCAAAAACTGATAGAAAAAAGGAACTTTTGAAGATTTTTGATCAGGTGGAAGACACAAAAGGCATCATTGCACCAATGATTGATGATGTTGTCTTCCTTGAAAGCAGGCTGCAGGAACTGCGGAAACTGCCATTCATCAAGATCAATCCAAAAAATCCGACACAGCAGAAACCAACAGCAGCTGCAAAGCAATATAAGGAACTTCTGCAGCAGTACAACAATTGCATCAAGATCCTGACTGGTATTCTGAAAAAGTATTCTGGTGAAGAAGAATCACCACTGCGTGCTTTCCTGAATTCAAGAAAGAAGGAAATTGAAGGATGATTGTTCATACAAATGGGTTTCTGGAAGAATACTATAAACAAATAATGTCTGGTCAGATCATAGCAGGGCAGGAAATGAAAGATGAACTGACAAAGCTGATGAATGATCTGGATGAAGAAAGATATATTTATGACACCACTGATGCAGATAATAGAATTGATTTCATGGAAAACTGCATCAAACTGACAAAATCACCTTTCTATGGACTGCCAATGATATTGATGTTGTGGCAGAAGGCATATATATCTGCACTGTATGGATTCAAGATGGCTGAAGATCTGACTGATAGATTCAGAAGGACATTGCTTTTAATTGCAAGAAAGAACACCAAAAGTGAAACATGTTCAGGTCTTGGACTGACAGAAATGATCATGGGCAATGATGGATCTGATATTGTCTGTTCTTCAAATGATGATAATCAAGCCAGTATTCTATACAATGCCATTGACACCATGCGGCTGATGATAGATCCACATCAGAAAGACACATGGAAGAATCAGCAGTGGATCAGAAACAAGATCAATGGATCAAAGGTCTTCAAGCTTTCTGATAGAACCAGAAACAAGGAAGGCAGAAACATTGATTTTGCTGTTGTGGATGAAGTGCATGAAATGAAGGACAATGTGATCATCAAATCAATTGAGCAGTCACAGTCATTGAAGCCTAATCCAAAATTGATATTGATCACCACAGAAGGGTTTGTGAATGGTGGCTTTTTGGATGAAGAACTGGTCACTGCAAGAAAGATACTGTCTGGTGAAGATGATTCAATCTATGCCGAAAGATATCTGCCTTGGTTATACACACAAGACAGTGAACAGGAAGTCTGGCAGGATGAAATGACATGGTACAAATCTAATCCGACACTAGGAACTGTGAAGCGGTGGGACTATCTGCGTGAACAGGTGGATAAGGCAAGAAGATCAAAAGCAGATAGGATGTTCACACTGTCAAAAGACTTTAATTTCAAAGTCAGCAACAGTGAAGCTTGGATCATGGGCGAATTATTGGAGTATTCAAGGGTATTCAATCTTGAAGAATTCCGCAATAGTATAGCATTAGGTGGTGTGGATTTAGCAGAAACCACTGACATGTGTTCTGCGAAAATTCTGATGCTGAAACCTGATGATGGTACAAAGTACATTCATTCAATGTATTGGATTCCTGAATCAAAGCTGACAAACAGTGATGATAAAGAAGCAGGTGCAAAATATACTGAATGGGCAAAGCAGGGACTGATCAGGATCACAGAAGGCAATGAAGTTGATACAACAAAGATTGCTGACTGGTTTGCGGAACTGTACAAGGAATATAAGATCAGACCATACAAAATAGGATATGACCAGAGATTTTCAAAAGAATTCCTGAAGCGTATGGATGATTACGGATTTGAATATGAAATGATTTATCAGAACAGATATGTTCTATCTTCACCAATGCGCTTGGTTGAAGCTGACATCAGGGATCAGTCAATCAATTACAATGACAATCCTATTGATAAATGGTGTCTTGGAAATACATCTGTTCAAGTTTGGGACACAGGACACATCATGCCTATCAAGATCAAAGGACAGGCTGCAAGAAGAATTGATGGTACATTGTCACTGATCATGTCCTATGAAATGTTAAGAAGATACAGAACTGAAGTAATGAATGCATTGAGGTGAACACATGGGATGGCTTGATAAATTGTTTAGAAAATCACCAAAAGATACAAAGTTTGCACAGACAATGGATGGTTTTCTGCCAATCTACACACAATTTGGCACAAATATATATGCTTCTGATGTTGTTCAGCAGGCATTGAAATGTATTGTAGATGAAATGAAAAAGCTGAAGCCAACACATATAAGATACAATGGGAATGATCCTGTTCCTGTGATTGGCAATGTGCAGGATGTATTGAATAGTCCTAATCAGCTTATGACAACAAATGAATTCATTGAAAAAATAGTTTGGCAGCTGTTGATGAATTACAATGCATTTGTTATTCCTACATATTACACATGGGTTGATAAAAAGACTGGTGTTGAAAGAAGATACTATGATTCTTTATATCCAATCAATCCGACACAGGTTGACTTCATTGAAGATGCATCTGGAAGATTGTTTGTGAAGTTTTGGTTCTGGAATGGATATACAACAACAGTGCCTTATGATGATGTAATGCACATCAGATATAACTATTCTATCAATCAATATATGGGTGGCAATGAAATGGGACAGCCAGATCACACAGCCTTGCTTGGTACACTGGATCTGAACAATACACTGCTTCAGGGTATTGCAAAAGCCATGAATTCATCATATGCAGTCAATGGCATTGTTAAATACAACACTATGCTTGATGATGGATCAACAGAAGCAAATGTGCGTGAACTGGAAAAGAAATTGAGAAATTCAGAAAGTGGTCTGTTGCCACTGGATCTGAAAGCAGAATTCACACCACTTCCAAGGGACATCAAGCTTGTGGATGAAGCAACACTGAAATTCATTGATGAAAAGATCCTGCGCAATTGGGGCATTCCGCTTGATATCTTGACTGGTGATTATACAAAAGAGCAGTATGAAGCGTTCTATCAGAAAACGCTTGAACCAATCATCACTGCAATGTCACAGGCATTCACAAAGAAGATGTTCACAAGCAGGGAAAAGGCTTTTGGAAATCAGATCAAGTTTTATCCAAAAGATCTGATCTTCATGACAACATCACAGAAGCTTGAATTAGTGAATATGCTTGCACCAACAGGCGCAATGTTTGAAAACGAAAAGCGCACAATGTTTGGTCTTGTGCCGCTGCCTGAACTTGAAGGAAAAAGATATATGTCATTGAACTGGGTTGATGCTGAAATGGCAAATCAATATCAGTTGGGCAAAGTGGGAAATGTCAAAATGGAAGTTATTGATAAAACTGAAGATATAGAAAATGAAGGGGTATAAGGTATGACAAAGACATTTGAAGCGCCTGAAAGCAGAAATGAAGCTATTCTGCAGAATATCCTTGGTGCGGATAATGAACTGCTTCCACCTGAAAGTAGAATTGAAGTATTGCTTCAAGATCTAATGAAACAGTTAGGTGGCGGTGGTGATGAAAGCGCAGTTGAAGTTGCTTATAAGATTCTGAACAAGCGGTACATTAACATTACACATGGTTCTGAATCAAGGGCAAACTTCAATTCTTACATTATTCTGACACAGGTTGGCATTGTGTATGTCAAGGTTGTTTCAGGAACAGGGACAGCAGTGAATCTGGCAGGGTACAGTTATGATGTCACATGCACTGTGACAGGTCAGACTGTGAACATTGATCTTGGGTATGAATGGAATGTTGGTGTGATTGTTCCTATTCTGAATGATTATGTTGAAAGTGTTAGTTTTTCATAAGGGGTGATGAATATGCCAAAATTGAAAGAAGGTTTGGAACAGAGATCCTATTCATTTGAAATCAGGGCAGAACAGAGTGAAGAAAGTGGTGTTGTGACTGGTAGACCAATTGTCTATAACAGCCGCACAGATCTTGGCTATTTTGATGAAATCATTGAAAGTGGTGCATTGGATGGTACTGATCTGCATGATGTCAGGTTTCTTGTGAATCATGACATTTCAAAGATTCCGCTTGCCAGATCCAGAAACAACAATGCAAACAGTACAATGCAGTTGACACCAGATCTTGAAGGGATGGCAATCAGGGTGAATCTGGACATCCAAAACAATTCTGATGCAAGAAATTTATATTCAGCCATTGAACGTGGTGACATAACTGGTATGTCATTTATGTTTGCGATTGATGATGAAGAATGGACTGAACTTGAATCAGATCATCCTACAAGACATATCAAAAAGATTTCAAACGTGGTGGAAGTGTCAGCAGTGACTTTTCCTGCATATGAAAGCACTGAAATCAGCGTGAGAAATAAAGAAGCACTGGAAAGTGCAAAGTTAGCATTGGAGAATGCGAAGCGGTCACAGGAACAGACACTGGATAGTGAACGGAAAAGTGAATTAGAACTTGCGAAAGCAAAATTTGAAGCATTTATGAAAGTGAGGTAAAACACATTATGAAAGACTTTTTGAAGAATCTTATCAAAACAAGAAATGCAAGACTTGAACAGATCAGATCTGCAATTGAAGCATCTACTGATGTGAATGAAGTACGTTCACTGACTGCTGAAGCAGAAGGTCTGAAGGCAGAAGTCACTGAAGCACAGGCAAAGCTTGATGAAATTGAAGCGCAGGAAGCTTCACAGGCTGAACCAGAACAGCGCAGTGCTGTTCCGACAAATGCACAGTTTGTCAATGGTGGTATTGTTGGCGCATTTGGTCAGAATCCGATTGCAACACAGGCACGTGAAAACACTGATCCATTTTCTACAATGGAATACAGACAGGCATTCATGAAGTATGCGCAGACAGGTACACAGATTCCTGCAAGTCTGATTCAGCGTGATGGTATGCCTGCAAATACTGACACACTTGGTGCTACCATTCCGACAACAGTCCTGAATGAATTCATCAATGAAATCCGTAAAGTTTATGGTCAGTTATATGTAAAGTGCAGACATCTGAACATCAAGGGTGCTGTTAAAGTACCGATTGCACGTTTACAGGCTGAATTCAAGTGGATCAGTGAAAGTACGGTTTCCCCTCGTCAGGATGCGGGAGAAATTAAGGATTTTGTTATGTTTGAATACAACATGGCAGAAATCAGAGTATCACAGACACTGCTTTCACAGATTGTTTCCCTTGATCTGTTTGAGCGTGAAATCGTGCGTGTCATGGTTATTGCTTACATGCAGGCAATGGACATGGGCATTGTTCGTGGAACAGGTAATGGTCAGATGCTTGGTATCTTAAATGATACAAGAATTCCTTCTGATCATGTGATTGAAATGACAGCTGCTGAAATCAATAACTGGACAGCTTGGAGAAAGAAGTTTTTTGCAAAGCTGCCGCTTGGTTACAGACAGGGTGAATTCATCTTCAGTCTGGCAACAGTTGATGCATACCTTGAAACAATGGCAGATGCAAACAACAATCCGATTTTCAGACAGGCAACAGGTCTTGAAGTAAATGATGGTGACAGCCGCAATCCGAATGGCAGATTCTTTGGCAGAGATATTACACTGGTTGAACCAGATGTACTTCCTGACTTTGACACTGCTGAAGCAGGTGACATTGTTGGTATCTTCTGGCAGCCGCAGGAATACGCAATCAACACCAATATGCAGTTTGGTATGCGTAGATGGTTTGATGAAGATCGTAATGAATGGGTCAACAAGATGCTGACTGTTGTTGATGGAAAGATCCTGAATCCAATGGGATTCTATCTGATCAAGAAAAAGGCATAAGAAAGGGGTGCTGACTTATGACAAGCACAATTGAAGCACTTCAGAATTTATATGTTGCACTTGGCGGTGAAGCCGCTGATGTTACAAATATCACAGTGATTCCTGACATGATCAATGCAATTGCTACATTGAAAGAAAGTCAGGCTGCGAATGAAACAGAAGAATCTGTTGAATCGAATGGAGAAAGTGAGGGTTAAACCATGATTAATACAAATAGAATTGTCCCGATTACAGCTGTTGATCTGATCAGCATGTATGGTCTGATTCTTATGCAGTCAAGCGCAAATGCAACACTTGCAAAAGTATCTTCCAACACTGTTGAAGGTGACTTTGAAATCACAGCTGCAAGCACACCACTGATTGCAGATGAACCAGTCAAGACTGTTGACTTTGCAACAGGTGTGTCCACTGCAACACTGTATTTTGTACCTGCATATGATTATGTAGGATTCACAATCAATGGTGCAGCAGTTACACCATCAGGTGATGTTGAAGCAGACGGAAGAACACTGTATAAAGCTGTTCTTGGTTCTGGCGCAATCACAATCACAAAAGTAGGTTTCTAAAAAGAAAGGGGTCACGTGCAATGGTTAATCTTGAATCTGTTAAAAATGCGCTTGGTGTCACAGGTACATATCAAGATGCTACATTACAGGTGTATGTTGATGAAGTTGTTGCATTTCTAAAAGATGCAGGTGTGCCTGAATCAAACATAACAAGTGGAATTGTTGCACGTGGTGTATCTGATCTGTGGAATTATGGTGCAGGAGAAGGTAAGCTGTCTGATTATTTCAGAATGCGTGCAATACAATTGGGATTGAAAGGATAGTGATATATTATGGCAAGATCTTTCAAGCCAAAAATGCCATTCAATGTTCCAATGAAATTGCTTGTGCCTTCTTCTGTACGTGTCCAAGGTGCATTGAAAAAAACATATCCAAAACCAGAAGATGTTCCTGATGAAACAGGATTATTCTATGGATCAATCAGATCCTTCAGTGGTATGGAAAATGTGCAAAATGGAATGTATACATTGGTTGACACAATCAAGATTGACACATGGTACAGGCCAGATATAACTGCTGATTGCAGGATATATGTTATTGAAACTGGAATGACTTATGAAATCATAAGTGATCCATCTGACATAAATATGCGGCATCAGTATCTGCAATTCAGAGTGCGGAAAGTGGGTGGCAAAGCTTAATGGCTACAATGAAGATTGTTGGTGATCCAATGGCTGATCTGTTGGAAGAAATGGACAGAATAGGGATGGATGTGAAGCCTGCTGCTACTGAAGCGCTTGAAAAAACACAGAATTTGATTTCAAACAATTTGAAGTCAGCTGCACAGATTTATGATCAAAAAGGCGGTGGTCAAAAAGGATATGCCACTGGTAAGATGTACAGAACCATTATTTCTGATCAGCATGTTTCTTGGGAAGGTTCAATTGCAACAGTCAATGCAGGATTTGCGCTGAAAGAAAATGGTGGTTTTCATTCAATATTTGTCATGTACGGAACACCAAGAATGATGAAAGATACGAAAGTATACAATGCAATCAAGGGTGCAAGGACAAGGACAAGAATTGCTAAAATACAAGAAGAAGTCATGAAGAAGTATTTGAAATTAGGAAGGTGATCTGAATGGATGTGAAACAGTTATTGATTGACACTATAACACCATTGGTTTCAAGTGTTGATAATATCATTCTTCAGGGATCACTTTCTGATCAAGATGAATATCCAGATTCATTCTTCACCTTCTTCAATAATGCAACAAATGATAATTCCTTCTATGACAACACTGAAACAGAAACAATATGGGATTTTGATTTGAATTATTATTCAACAGATCCTGCTTCTGTCAATAGTGTGTTATTGGAAGCTAAAAGACTGCTGAAGGGTGTTGGATTCATAGTTGATGGTGTTGGTTATGATGTACTGTCTGATGAACCAACACACACTGGCAGGGGTTTAAATGTTCTATACATTGAGAAAGTGAGGTAAGAAGAACATGGCTGAATTTATTGATGAATTTCGTGGTACAGATGATCTGTATTATGCTGAAGTCACTGTTGATGACAATGAAACAGGTGAAGGTCATGGTTATGTCACAGGTACAGTCAAGAGACTTGCGCCAGTCGCTGAAATTGGTAAAACAGTTGAAACAGCTTCTGACACAAAATATTATGACAACAAGCCTGCGCTGACAATCAATGCAGAAGGCGCTGACACAATCACACTGAATGTTCCTGCACTTGATCTGGCAACACTGGCTGACATTACTGGCAAACAGATTGATGCTTCTACTGGTGCATTTATGGATGGTGAAGCAACACCTAAATATTTTGCACTTGGTTATAGATTAGGTCTGACAGATGGTACATACAGATATGTATGGCGCTACAAAGGAAGTTTTGGAATTCCTGATGAAACATCACAGACAAGAAATGCAGGTACTGATTCCAATGGTCAGACACTGACATACACAGGCATCATGACAAGTCATAAGTTTACTAAAGCACCAGATGCACAGGGTAATCCGACAAGTCAGAAGGCACTGGTTGTGGATGAACGTGATGGAAAAGCAAATCTGACAGACTTCTTTGATCAGGTCACAACATGTGACACACTTGAAGCTGCAGCACAGGGTTAAAGAAAGGATGAATTCAAATGAAGTTGAATGTATACAAAAATCAAAAAGAAATTGAAAAGACATACGAAGTTGAAGCGTATGATCTGATGTACGGTACAGTTGAAGACATATTTGAGATCCTTGATGGTATGGAAGATATGAAATCAGATGCTGAATTGCTGAAGGTTATTCAGAAGAATAGAACCAAGATCAATGACTTGATCATGGATGTTTTCCCTGAAATGTCTGAAGCAGAACTGCGAAAAATAAAACTGAAAGAACTTGTGCCTTTCTTCATTGATTTGTTTGTATATGTCCAGAATTCATTTGGTTCTGAAAAAAACTAATGGGCGGCAGTGGTGACAATGCCACTGCCGTTTCTTTATATGAACTATTTTTTGATCTGGAAGATAATCTTTGTCAGCGCTATACAAGCCTAAATCCTTTCGATATACGCAGGGAAAAGGTCAGTGAAGTATTTCTATTGGTCAAGCGAATAAACCGCAAGAATCAAAGGGAAAAGGGCATCAGAAAGGATGACAAAGTGTGGTTTGATTCTAAAGGAAACAAACATATAAGAAGAAAAGCAATGAATGATGATTGGTATTGATGAAAGGCAGGTGATGGACAATGGCTGAAAATACAGAAAGCACAATGAAGTGGAAAGTTGATATTAATGACTTTACACGTGCAATGCGTGAAGCAAAAAGATCAATTTCACTTGCAAATGCTGAATTCAAGTCAAATACTGCTGAACTTGGTAAATGGACAAACAGCATCACTGGTGTTGGTGCGAAAATCACACAATTGACTGGTCAGCTTGATGGACAGCAGAGAATTCTTGATGTTTTAAAAGAAAAATACAATGGGATGTCAGAAGGTCAGCGTGAAAATACAGCAGAAGGCCAGAAGCTTGCCATTCAGATCAAGAATCAGGAAGCCGCAGTTAAAAGCACAAAAGCGCAGATTGGTTATTATAATGATCAATTGAACAAACTTGAACAGGAACAAAAAGAAGCTGAATCTGCGACAAGCAAATTGACAAAAGAAATTGAAGATCAACAGGACACTGTTGATAAACTTAAAAAAGCATATAAGGATTCACTGGTTGGTGATAATCCTGAAGATACAAAAAGACTGGCAAAAGAACTGAAATCTGCTTCTGAAGAACTTGCGCAGATGAAGAAAAAAATGAATGATGCTGATAAAGCAGCAGATGATCTTGATGCAAGTCTTGATGAAACAGGTGATAGTGCAAGAAGTGCTTCTGAAGGCTTCACAGTGTTCAAAGGTGCGCTTGCAAATCTTGTTTCACAAGGAATCAGCAGAGTGATTCAGGGTGTGAAAGATCTTGGTAGTCAGACATTTGAAGCAGGCGCAAACTTTGAAGCAGGTATGTCAAAGGTTGCTGCCATTTCTGGCGCTTCAGGTGCAGCGCTTGAACAGTTGACTGCAAAAGCTGAAGAAATGGGATCTAAAACAAAATTCACAGCTACTGAAGCGGCATCTGCTTTTGAATACATGGCAATGGCAGGTTGGAAGACTGAAGACATGCTTGGTGGCATTGAAGGCATCATGAATCTGGCAGCTGCATCTGGTGCGGATCTTGCAAAAACATCTGACATTGTAACAGATGCATTGACTGCAATGGGTTATGAAGCTAAAGATGCGGGACAGCTTGCAGATGTAATGGCAGCAGCATCTTCAAATGCAAATACTAATGTTGAATTGATGGGACAGACATTCCAATATGCTGCGCCTATCATTGGCGCTTTAGGCTATTCAATGGAAGATGCTGCAGTGTCAATTGGTTTGATGGCTAATGCAGGCATCAAAGGTGAAAAAGCAGGTACTGCATTAAGAAGTATTTTGACAAGACTTTCTGCACCACCAAAAGAATGTGCTGAAGCCATGGATGCATTGAACCTTTCACTGATTGATGGTGAAGGTAACATGAAGACCATGGATGAAGTCATTGGTGATTTAAGGACAGCTTTTAGTGGTCTTTCTGAAACAGAACAGACTGCAATGGCAAAGTCAATTGCAGGTCAGGAAGCTATGTCAGGTCTTTTGGCTATTGTACGTGCAGCACCAACAGACTATGACAAGTTGACAGAAGCAGTTGAAAAGTCATCAGGTGCAGCAGAAAAAATGGCTGAAACAATGAATGACAATGTTTCTGGTCAGATTACACTGTTGAAATCAAAGATTGAAGGTATCATGATCAAGGTGTTTGATAAAGCATCTGGATCAATTAAGAAGGCATTGAACACCATTTCAAAAGCACTTGACAGGGTTGATTGGGATAAATTTGCAAAGAATGCAGGAAAAGCGGCTGAAAAGGTTGCTAATCTGTTTGAATTTGTGATTGACAATGGTGACACAATTATTGCGACACTGAAAGCAATTGCAATGGCATTTGTTACATATAAAGCTGTCAGCATAGTCACATCTGTCATTGGTGCATTCACAAAATTACATACTGCGCTGAAGACTGGTCAAACATTGATGCAGGCATTGAATCTGACAATGACTGCAAGTCCAGTTGGATTGATAGCAGCTGCTGTTGTAGGTCTTGGATCTGCAGTGGCAATGTATGCGAAAAATGCACATGATGCACAGATTGCACAGTATGGTTTAAATGAAGAACAGCAGACTGCCATTGATAAGATTTCTGAAATGGTGGATGAATACAATAATCTTAAACAGGCACGTGATGAATCTGTCAGTCAGATCAATGCTGAATTTGGTCATATCAATGAATTGAAAGATGAATACAATGGGTTGATTGATTCAAATGGTAAGGTTAAAGAAGGATATGAAGATCGTGCAAATTTCATTCTGACAACATTGGCTGATTCAATGGGATTGGAACTTGATCAGATTAAAGAACTGATTGATTCAAATGGCAAACTGTCAGACAGTATTGATGAAGTCATCAGGAAAAAACAAGCTGAAGCATTACTGGCAGCAAATGAACAGATTTATAATAATGCAATTGCAAATCGTGCTACTGCATTGAAAAATTTGTCTGATGCACAAGCTGCAGTTGATGAAGCTGAACAAGAATACATGGAGACATCCAAGGAAGCGCAGCGTGTTTGGGATAACTATTATCAGCTGATGAAACGTGCGCCAGATGAAGCAGCAAAGTATTTGAGTGCAAACAACAACATCATTGAAGGAAATAATGTTGCAAAGAAATCATATGAAGATGCATCAAAGAAACTTGATGAAGCTGAAGATGCTTGGATTGATTACAATACCACTATCAAAAATTATGAGGGTTTAGCATCTGCAATCATCAGCGGTGATTCAGAAAAGATTCAAAGTGCAATGGTGGATCTGCAGAATGGATTCATTACTGCTGAAACTGGCAACAGGGAAAGTCTTGAAAGACAGGTTCAGAACTATAGGTCTAATTTGGGTGATTTGCAAAAAGCCATTCAAAATGGAACACCAAGTGTGACAAAGGACATGGTTGATCAGGCACAGTCAATGGTCACTGCTGCAGAAAAAGAACTGGCAAAGCTACCACCTGAAGCAGCTACAAAGGGCATACAGACTGGTGTGAATTTTGCCAAAAATTTAGGGAATCAAGCTGCCAGTGCTAAAACCGCAGGTCATACAGTTGGATCATTTGCAGTCAGTGGTGCTGATTCTGGTTCATCTGGTATGAATAAAGCAGGTAAAGATGCAGGTGATAAATATAATTCTGGTGTTGAATCAAAGAAATCTGAAGCAAAAACAAAAGGAACTTCATTAGCGACTGAAGCAAAATCAGGTGCTGAATCTGTGGATGCTTCATCATCTGGTAAAAACTTTGGTGATGGTTTTCTTGGTGGTATTGGTTCAAAATTAAAAGATGCATGGAATAAAGGTTGGGAACTGGCTGCTAATGCACTTTCAGGTTTAAAAGCAGGTGGTGGCGAAGGTTCACCATGGAAAAAAGCAATTCCATCAGGTGGTTTCTTTGGTGAAGGTTTCATCAAAGGTATAGAATCAATGATGAATCCTGTTGCAAATGTTGCAGGTGAAATGGCACGTACTGCAATTGATGCATTAGGTAAGAACATGAATGATCAAATGTTGTTGATTGGTGAAGATGGTGCAAACAGTCTCATTGAAGGCATGAATGGTGTACTTCCTAATATGTCAGCTTCCATAGGTCATCTGAAAGCAAGTGTGGCATCCGCAAATACAGTCCTGTCAGATGCAGACAGATCAGGTGTTGGATCATTTACATCAGAAGGTCAGAAAGTGCAGAATGTTACTTTCAACCAATACAATAACAGTCCAAAAGCAATGGACAGGCTGTCAGTATATAGGGAAACAAACAATCTTCTGTTTTCTGCGAAAGTGAGGTTGCAAAATGTTTAGTCTGACATTACAAAATAAAAATGGTGATCAATTGACATTTGAACAGAATTCACCTTTCACAATCACTGAAATACAGGGGTTGAATCCACCTGAAGCAACAATCAACACAAGTGAAGTTGCATTGCTTGATGGTGCAAAATATAACGGTGCAAAGATTAACATGCGCCAGATCAATGTGGCATTTGCTATTGAATACAGTGCTGCATATAACAGAATTGAAGTGTATAAGGTTCTGAAATCAAAGCAGTGGGTGCGGATGTATTATGTTGGTGATTATCGTAATGTATATATTGATGGATATATCACAAGCATTGACATTTCATATTTTGAAATGAAACAGATTGTCACATGTGGCATTTTATGTCCTGAACCATTTTTTCAACAGGCACAGCAGATCATTGATAGTCTGTCAAACATCATTAACGCATTTCATTTTCCTTTTTACGGAACAGGTGGAACAGGGAAGAATCTGATTGATTTTTCTCAAATTAGTTTTGATACATATTATCAAAACGGCAATATTCATAGTGGTGGGGGAACAAAGTCAGATAACACATTGGTTTATAATATCGGTTTGTACAACAATATCTATTTTTTCAAAACGCAGAAATTTTGGTTTGAAGCAGGCGAAATAATAACTATTAGTGCTGATATTTTGCTCCCAAGCAAAACAGGTTTGACAAGCAATCAAGTGGCATTCGGTATTGCTCAAATATCCGGCTCGGTTGTTAGAGGCTATGTAAATACTGTAATCGGCACATTGACCAGATGCAGTAAAACATTAACCGTGCCTGCTACTGGATATTATGAGTTACTTGTGATGCAACCTGCCGGAAATAGCGGAGCATCATCCGGCTTAAATTGCTCGGTTAGCAATATTCAAATCGAAAAAGGCTCAACTGCCACAGAATACGAGCCATACATTGTTTATGAACCAAATATAGTATTTGGTTATATTGATCCGTTAGCAAATATCACTGTTGAAAATGATGGTGATGTTGAAACTGGTCTGATCTTCACATTGATTGCGAAAGATGATGTGTCTAATCCGAAAATATTTGACTATCTGACAGGTGATTTCATTGGCTTGACTTACAATATGCAGACAGGTGATGAAATCACCATTGACACCAGAAAAGGTCATAAAACAATCACATTATTGCGTGATGGTGTTGAATCAAACATTTTCAATGCATTGATGAAGAATAGTAAGTGGCTGATGCTTCCTGCATCTGGATCTGTTTATACATATGAAGTTGGCACTGGTGATCCTGCTGATCTGACAGTCCGTATTGCACATTATGCATTGTATGAAGGGGTATGATCATGAAAGACATTTTGCCAATTGTAATGAATCGAAACTTTGAAAAACTGGCAGTGATTGATGATTATTCATCATTGATCTGGTCATCCAGATATTATGCTTGTGGTGATTTTGAAATCTGTGTTCCTGTGAACTTGGAAAATATAGATCTGTTTCAACATGGAAATTATGTTTTGCGTGAAGATGATGAACATGTTGGGATTGTAGAAAAGATCATGATCCAGAAGAATGAAGATGGTAAAGAACAATTGGTTGTCAGTGGTAGATTCCTTTCATCCATTCTTGGAAGAAGGATCATATCAAGACAGACACAGATCAATGCGACATTGGCAAATGGTATCAATGCATTGTTATCAAATGAAATTATCAATCCACAGAACAGTGCAAGGCAGGTTTCAAATCTGACTTTCGAATCACTGTTGTCAAGAACAGATCAGTTGACTGCGCAATATACTGGTCAGAATCTGTTGACAACAATTGAAGAAATCTGCCTGACATATGGGATTGGATTCAAAACAGTCCTGACAGAAGATAATCAATTTATCTTTCAATTGTATGAAGGTGTTGACAGATCATACAATCAATCTGTGAATCCTTATGTTGTATTCAGTGATGAATATGACAATCTGCTTTCATCTGAATACCTTGAATCTTATCAAAACATTGCAACAGATGTACTGGTGGCAGGTGAAGGTGAAGGAATTGACAGAAAAATGTTGTGGGTGACAAATGACAATGAACGTGGTCTGGACAGATATGAATTCTTTAAAGATCGCAGGGATCTTCAGACAAATGATGGTCAGATTTCTGATGATGAATATCAAAAGCAGCTGAAAGAAGCAGGTGAAGAATGCCTGACAAAATATACAGTTGCATTCACAGGTACTGTCTATTTCAATAATATTGATTACAGAACAGATGTGAATGTTGGTGACATCTGCACCATTGAAAATGACAAATGGGGTTTATCCATAAACAGCAGATTGGTGGAAGTGATTGAAAGTGTAAATGAAGCAGGTGAATATTCAATCATTCCGACATTTGGGATATAATTTGAAAGGGGTTGAAAAATCATGGCAATACAAAGTTATTTCTTCAATGCAATCAAAAATGGTGATACATATGACAGAATTTATAATGCACAGGACATGACATCCTATTTGAATTTGTTGGTCAGCAATGGTGTATTCCCTAATCCATCAACAATGCTTCAAGTGCGTGCATCCGCAGGCATGAATGTCATTGTTGGCGCAGGTTCAGGATGGATCAATGGTCATAAGATGGTCAATACAGTTGATTATCCGCTGACGATTGATGCAAGTGATGTTCTTCTGAATAGAATTGACAGGGTGATCTTCTATGTTGATTTGACAAGTAGAACAATGGGAATTGATGTCCTGAAAGGTACAGCTGCAACATCACCAACAGCACCTGCATTGACAAGAACGGATGATAGATATGAACTGTGTCTGGCAGAAATTGCTGTTGACAAACAGGTGACTGCAATCACTGCATCAATGATCACTGACACACGTGGTGACAATGATGTGTGTGGATTTGTGACTGGTCTGATAAGAGAAATTGACACTACAACATTATTCCAACAGTGGCAAGCAGGTTTTGAAGAATGGTTTGCTGAAGTAAAAGATGAACTGGTCACTGCAACACTGATCAGGAAGTATGAATATAACTATGAAACATTAAGTGCCAATGAAAGCACCTTCAATGTCAAGACATTTATTCCACAGTATGCTTATTCACTTGATATCCTTGAAATCAGGATCAATGGCCTGACATTGGCTTCAAATGAATATAGTAAAGATCATGACACTGTGACATTACGTGTTCCAATTGCAGAAGCAGGTGTTCCAATTGATTTTGTCATTTATAAGTCAGTTGATGGATCTGATGCAGAAAGCATTGTTGACATGGTTTATGAAATGCAGACAACGGTGAACACACTGGCATCAGGGATGTATGTTGCAACAGGTGTGAATGACAATGTGAAGCTGTCCCAGATCGTGAAGACATTCTTGGAAGGTGCTTCAGATTATAGGCAGTTAGAAATTGATGTGTATGGTGATCTGGTATGTACACAGCCTGCAGATGAAATTGCTGAAGCAAGCATTGCTTATTGGTTTGACTTCAATGTTCAGAATGCAACAAGAAGGGTGAAGTTGAATTTTGCACACTGCAGCAGGATCATCATTGATGCAAATAATAGTGATTCTGAAACAGATGTGTTCATGTACTCAAACAACACTGAAATATCAAATCTGCAAGCTGTCATGAACAATGTTGCTAAAGGACAGATGATTGTTGGAAACAGCACCTGTGAAGATTGTGCTTTCTGGATGAATGGTTTATCTTCACAGTCTGGATCAATCATTGGTGCTGAAGAAGGTACATTCAAAAATTGCAGAATGTCAGTCACTGCTGCCAATGGATATGCTTATGGTTTCAGTGGAAATGGAAATGTGCTGAAACTGGATAATTGTGAAGTGATCGCATATAATTCATCCAGTGCAGGAAATGAAAGTGTATCTGTTCATGTCAAAGGCGGTGAAACAGAAAATGTTCTGATCATGAATGGATGTAATTGTCCACTTAAATCAAGAAGCGGATATAAACAGAACAATGTGGTGAAGATCAATTCTGGCTTCTATTGCCTGACTGGAAATATGCTTGGAAAAGCAGCTGCTAAATATAGCACTGGTGATGGGATGACAGAAACAGGCACAATGATAATCAGCAAATAAAGCGGTAAAAACCGCTTTTTTATTTTTCTTCAATATCAGTGTTGACTTATATGTGTAATCAGTATATACTTATACTATAAGGTAAAGGAAAGGTGAACAACATGAAAGAATTTAATTTAAACGATATTGAAGTAGTATTCTGGCAGGAAGGAAACACACTGTTCTGCAAAGTGGCAGAAATGGGTGCTGATGTGTATTGTTGTGGAACACATGCGATTCCAGAAACAGAAGATGAAGCATTGAAGCTAACAGAAAAAGCTTGGATGTGGTAAGAAAGTGATCGTCAGATCACTTTTTATTTTTATAAAAAATACTATGAAGGAATATATGTGATTGTTGAAAAATAAAAAAGAAGCCGAATAATAAGCGGCTTCTTTTTTAATCGCAGTTACACATTTTATAGGGATCTATAACCTTGATTTTTAGTATGTCCACAAAAACGGTGGACAATACCTGCTGAAATACATTCAATTTCATATGCTTGTCCACCATATGTCCACCAGACTGCGAATTAAGCCAGATTAAGCGTGATGATGGCAAGTGATGATAAATGATTCATACCGTAGAAGAATGTTGTCATATCAACGAAAAAAGACCATCCTAAATGAAGGATAGTCATGTGTAATGATAATCTGCTTACAATGCCTTCATGTGCGGTATAACGCGTTCTTATGTGGCATATGAAGAAAGAAATGCTGATATATCAATGGTTTACAGTAGTTTGTGGACATGTCCACATTCATTTTGTCCACCAATTGTCCACCTGAATCTAATTTGTGGACACAAGCTTTTCAAATACTTCCACAGTGATGTCTGACATGGCCTGTGTATCATGGATATATGTTTGCAATGTGGTTTCTATTTTTTCATGTCCAAGGCGCATTTGAAGGTTTTTTGGATGTACACCATTTTCAGCAAGCCATGTTGCGTGTGTATGTCTTAAACTGTGGTAATCAAATTTTATATTCAATTCTTTCTTGATGGGACTGGAACAATATTTGAATCTGTCTGTATTGATCAATGTTCCATTTTCCCTGATGCAAACAAGATCCACTGTGTCTTCATCATCCATCACTGGAATCAATTCATGAATATCATCTTTCAGATGTCTGGTCTTGTATCTGGTGAAATGTTCACCATATGCCAATCTGTTTTCCTTCTGTCTGATTTGTTCTTTCTTCAGTGCATCAATCAGTGTTTTTCCAATCTTGATTGTTCTTGCAGATGCAGCTGATTTTGGTGGCGCAAAACACCATTTTGCCTTGATCTTTGCATCAGGTTTGTATCTAATCTGTTGTCTTGAAACTGTGATTGTTCCTTTTTTTAAATCAATCATATCCCAAGTCAGACCAAGTGCTTCACCAATACGGAATCCAGTATGGAAACCAATCATCAGTGCAATGTGGAATTCATCACCAAAAGGAAATCTTTCAATGATCTGATTCCATTCTTCTTTCTTTAGGATGATTCTTTTCCTTGGCTTCTTCATCATTTTTGGTGGTTTCACATAAATCATTGGATTTGATTGAATCAGCTGCAGTGGTTCAATGGCATAATTTAATGCACCTTTAAATGTTGACAAGATCAGATCCACATGTTGCTTGCTGAATCCTTTTTCTTTTTGCGCATTCACAAATGATTGCAGTGTTGATGGATTCAATGACTGCAGTTTGAAATGTCCAACAGCAGGCTTGATGTGATTGTTGATTATACCTTTATATGCTGATTGGCTGTTAGGTTTAAGATTCATCATTACATATTGATCAAGCCACTGATCCAGATAGTCAGACACACTGATTTCATTTGGCTTGTGGACTTGTCCACTGTTCAGATATTCAGCCAGTGCTTTTGTTCCTGCTGCTTCAGCTTCCTTCTGCGTTTTGAAACCTGACTTGCTTGCGTGTTGTCTTTTACCATCCACTTTTGCCATTTCAAAACGGTATTCCCAATTTGGTTTCTTCAGTTTTCCATCTTTGTCATACTTATTTTTGTTTCTATTTCGTGTTGATACTTTTGCCACTTGTTTCACTTCCTAATAAGATTTCAATATAGTTGATCAGCAGTTGTTCCTGCTGTTCTGTCAATTCAACATTTCCTAATTTACTATTCAACAGATCATTCAGTGTGACTGGTTTTTTAACGAGCCACTCAAGCTTCACATGATAGTAATTTGATAATTCCACTAACACATCAAATGGGATCTTCCTGATTCCTGTTTCATAGTTGACAATGGCTGATTTAGTTAGTCCAATTTGTTCACCAAGTTGTTCTTGTGTCATTCCCTTGCTTTTTCTTAAACACTTCAGATTTTTACCAAGATGTTTATAAAAATTTTCGGTACACAATTTTCTTCACTTCCTATCATCAGTTATAACCAGATGATACTATGTTTAATCACATAATGAAACCTTTTTGCGATAAATGACAAAATATGTTCACAAAATGACTTGCTTTTGTTGACAATGATTTTTTTCAGATGTAATATCTTGGTAGAAAGTGAGGTGACAAAAACATGATTGAACAGAAAACAGTGAGATATCCTAATCTGCTTGCAGAGATTGCCAGAAGCGGTGAATCAAACATGATGGTTGCTGAATTGCTGAACCTGTCAGCTTCTTCATTCACAAGAAGGCTGAATGGATCAATTGAATGGTCAAAGTCAGAAATAGACACACTATGTGATCATTATGGAAAAAACTATGATTATCTGTTTGGGCAGTGATGTTGTACACCATGAAGGAAGTGTCAGTGATCTTAAAAACAAATGTTACATATGTTCACAGATTGCGGAAAGCAGGACTGCTTCCATGCATCAAAATTGGAACATATAAAGTGCGAAAAGAAGCACTGGAAGAATTCCTGAAGAAGTATGAAGGATGGGATCTGACAGATCCTGAAGCAGTGAAAGAAGGTGATGTTTATGAAACTATATAAGCATCAGATTGATGGACTGAAAGCCACTGAAGGCATGAACCATGTTGCCTACTATTGGGATATGGGATTGGGAAAGACATTTGAAGGATCAGAAAAGATGGTTCAGCTTGGTGCAAGGGTGAATCTGGTGGTGTGCCAAAAGTCAAAGATTCAGGACTGGATAGAACACTTCATTGAACATTATGCAGATAATGAAATGCAAGATGCATATGATCTGACCAATGCAAAAGATTTTGCTGATTTTATTAAATATTCAAATAAAGAATTTGATGGAAATCCAATTGTTGGTGTGATCAATTATGATCTGTTGTGGCGCAGAAAAGAATTGCTTCAATTGAAGGATTTCACACTGATGTTGGATGAATCGTCATTGATCCAGAATGAAACATCAAAGCGGTCAAAGTTTATTTTGAAGATGCAGCCAAAGAATGTGATCCTTCTTTCGGGAACACCAACAGGCGGCAAATATGAAAGGCTATGGTCACAGTTGCGTCTGCTTGGATGGAATATCAGCAAAGACTTGTATTGGAAGCAGTATGTTGAAGTTGAATATCTGGACACATTGGAAGGCAGAAGCATTCCAATTGTGACTGGTTATAAAAATGTTGACAGACTGAAACGGAAAATGACTGAATACGGTTGTCAGTTTTTAAAAACATCAGAAGTGTTTGATCTTCCAATACAGACATTTCAGAAAGTCAAAGTGCCTGCCAGTAAAGAATACAGAATTTTCAGAAAAAATAAGATTGTTGCAGTAGGAAATGATGAACTGGTTGGTGATACTACATTGACAAAAATGCTTTATGAACGGATGCTGTGCGGCATTTACAGTGAAGCAAAATTGAAAGCGTTCACTGATATTCTGGAAAGCACTGAAGACAGATTGATTGTGTTCTATAACTTCCAAGCTGAACTGATCCAGATGAAAGCAAGCATTGCAGGAATGAACAGAAGAAAGTCATATGTGAATGGTGACAGAAAAGATTTGAAGAACTATGACAAGTATTCTGATTCCATCACCTTCATTCAGTATCAGGCAGGCGCAATGGGTTTGAATCTTCAGAAGGCAAACAAGATCATATACTTCACACTCCCATTGTCCAGTGAACTGTATGAACAAAGTAAGAAGCGCATTCACAGAATCGGTCAGGAACATCCATGTTTCTATTATCAGCTGATCTGCAAAGGCAGCATTGAAGAAAAGATTCTTCAGACACTGGATATGCGGCAGGACTTCACAGAAAAGTTATTTGAAAAGGATGATCAGATTTGAGCCAATTAGAAATTTGGGCATTGATAGCACAATCTGCATTGAATTACATCTTCATTTCAGTAATCAGTGCAAACAACCAAAAGCAGACTATCACAGACATGAAGACAGATCTGCGCAATACAAAGGATGATTTGATGAATGAATTGAAGGACAGCAGGAAAAACATCATTGAAATGCTTGAATTGATAGAACAGCAACAAGGAAAGGAGAATGACAATGTTAAAAAATGAAAGGTATTATGACGGTGAAGGCAGTGAACTGCGGATCATTGAAACAGAAGACCATCAATTTAAAGTGTCTGTTGTATTCATGAACCGTATTCAAACAATTGTTGTACCAAAAGAAAAATTGTTTGACATGCTTGCAGATGGCAAGGTTAAAGGCAAACATGCGAAAGTGTATGAAACAAGATGAAGGAAAAGCAGTTTGAACAAAAGGTGAAGCAATTTCTGAACGATCAGGGATGTTGGGTATTGAAAACATGGTCAAATGGCATTCAGCGTGAAGGTATTCCAGATCTGCTTGTATGTTGCGGTGGATTGTTTCTTGGGATAGAACTGAAAGCTGAAAAAGGAAAACCATCAGCGCTGCAGCTGTGGAACATTGAACAGATACGTTCATCAGGTGGTGTGGCCTTGGTGCTATATCCTGATCAGTTTGATCAATTTAAGCACATGATCAATCTTCTTCTGTCAGGAAATATCTATGCGCCAAAAATCCAATATAAATTTGATAGAAAGGAAAAAGAATGAATGATGATTTATTAAGAAGTGTGATTGCACGTAATGGCAGTGTAATTCAGATGATTGTTGCCATGGAAGAAATGTCTGAACTGACAAAAGAACTTTCAAAAAGTATTCGTGGTTTTGAAAATCGTGATGAAATCATTGAAGAAGTTGCTGATGTATATATAATGCTGAAGCAAATTGAAATCATTCACAGTATCAGTTTGGAAGAATTATTTGCAAGAATTATGAAGAAAACAGAAAGGTTAAAAGAAAGATTGGAAGGAAAACAAGATGAATCTGTATGAATTGACAGCAGTATATCAAAGACTGCAAGACCAGATTGAATCTGGTGAAGATTATGATGGCATTCTTGAAGTTATTGGTGATGAAATTGAAACCAAAGCTGATGGATATGCACGTGTGATCCGCAACATGGAAGCTGAAGCAGCTGCATTCAAAGCTGAAGAAAAGCGGCTTGCAGAAAAGCGGAAAGTGTGTGAAAACGCAGTCACCAGACTGAAGCAGAATCTGTTTGATTCAATGAAGGCAACAGGAAAAGAAAAATTTAAAACAGATCTGTTCAGTTTTGCGATTCAGAAGAATGGTGGCAAGATCCCTGTGATTGTGGATGTGAAAGACACATCTGAACTACCAGATGAACTGGTGAAGATCACAGAAGCACCTGATCTTGAAGCAATTGCAAAGTACATTGAAAAAACTGGTGATCTGACATATGCGCATTTCGGTGAACGTGGTGAAAGTTTGAGGATTAAGTGAAATGATTGAAGGAAGAGTTGAAAGAATTCTGCGTGAAAGTAAGGCAACAAGAAATGATGACTTTCTGCTTTATGCAAGGTATATTTCAAAGCATCATCCAAAGCTGAAGCATGTTGAATTGGTTGAAGCTTTTAAAAATCATAAGACATATGATCTTCCAAGTTATACAACAGTGATCAGGGCAAGACAGAAGCTTCAAGTGAAATATCCTGAACTGAAAGATGAAAATTTAAGGATCAAATAAATGTCATACGGTAAAGAATTTCTGGCTGATCATGCTTATGAAATTGAACATGGTCTTCCAATCAAAGAACTGACAATACCATCAATTGATAAGAAGGGAGATAAAAAGATGGCACAAAAAGTTTTAATTCTTGGTGACAGTGGAACAGGGAAATCTGCTTCACTGCGCAATTTCAAGCCAGAAGAACTTCTGGTGATTAATGCGGCAGGCAAGCCGCTTCCATTCAAGAATCATTTTGAATGCGTGACACCTTCATTTGACAAGCTGACACAGGATGTTTTAAAGGCAATGGACAAAACAAATAAAAAGGTCATAGTCATTGATGATGCACAGTACATCATGTCTTTCCAGTACATGCGCAGGCTGAAAGAAAAAGGTTGGGATAAATGGGATGACATTCAGGGTGACTTCTTCAATATCATTCAAGCTTGTGATTATATGCCTGATGATGTGGTGGTTTACTTCCTGTCACATCTTTCAAGGGATGAAGAAGGAAGGGAAAAAATCAAAACAATGGGTAAGATGCTTGATGAAAAGATCACCATTGAAGGACTTTTCACAACAGTGCTGAAGACTGCGGTGAAGGATGGTCAGTATTTCTTCTTGACACAGAACAGTGGCATGGACACAGTGAAATCACCAATTGGCATGTTTCCATCATATGCCATTGACAATGATCTTAAGTATGTGGACATAAAAATCAGAAACTACTATGAAATAGGTGATTATGCTGATGATCAGACAGTTGAAAAGATGGATGAAGAAGTTAAAGCAGAAGATATTCAGAAGCCTGATGCAGATGGTAAGCGTAGGAGAAAAAGAACAAAAGATGAACCTGTTCAGCCTGTATCAACAGATGAAAGGAATGACGGAAGAAGAAGCAATACTGCATCTGATGATGCTGAAGAAAAAGCGGCAGAACAGCCAAAAACAAGGCGCAGAAAAGACAGAACAGCAAAAGTAAATGAAACACCTGCTGAAGTAGAAAAACAGCAGGAACAGCCTGAAAAGCCTGTTCTGACTGATGATGAAATCAATAAGATGATGGATGAAGGTGATTTCAAGTCACTGGCTGATGCAACACCTGCTGAATCTGTGACAGCTGATGAACCAACAACAGAAGTACATCACAAGCGCAGAAGAAGATCCAGACCAACAGAAGGTCTTGATATTACATCTACTGAAGAAACATATTGATAGAAAGGACAATTGAATATTATGGCTATTGATTTTGAAAAATGGAACAAAGAATTTGGCGGTGAACAGGCTGTCAAGGATCTGGAAAAGGCAGAAAAAGAAGCAGGCGAATATGCAGAACTGCCTGAAGGTACATATATCTGCAAGCTTGAAAAATTAGAACTTGGTGAATCCAAGACACACAAGCCTATGGTGAAAGCAATGTTCACCATTCTTGAAGGTCAGTATAAAAAGTGGCATATTTTCTATAATGGTGTCATGGTAGCAAATGATCCTTCAAAGAATGGGTTCATGCAGCACAGGGTGCTTGAATTCCTGCGGTCACTTCAGGTTCTGGAAGATCTTGATGTCACATTTGATGGGAACTTCAAGAACTTCAATGACATGCTTCTGGATATTGCAGAAGGTGCTGAAGCTGATGGACTGAAGTTTGAAGTGTTCACTGAAAAAGATGGTGATTTTAATAAAATCTCTGTCACTGATGTATTTGAATAAAATAATCAGGAAAGGCGGTCAATGTACTGCCTTTCCTTCACTGAATGAAGGTGAAATATTATGCTTAACTTTTATGACTTTGAAGTCTTCAAATATGACTGGCTTGTCTGCATCTGTGATCCAATTGAAAAACAATGGACTGTAATCAAAAACAACAAAGAAGGTCTTCAAAGCTTCCATGAACAGCATAAAAAAGATATTTGGGTTGGTTACAATTCCAGATCATATGACCAGTACATTTTGAAAGGCATTCTGCTTGGTTTTGATCCATATGAAATCAATGAATGGATCATCAGACAAGGCAGGAAAGGTTGGGAATGGTCAAGCGAATTTAACAAAATAACACTGTACAATTATGATGTCATGCCTTCAAAGGGATATGGTTTGAAGACACTTGAAGGTTTCATGGGAAACAATATGAAAGAAACTTCTGTGCCATTCAATCTGGATCGGAAGCTGACAGAAGATGAAATGCTTGAAACAATTAAATACTGTAAGCATGATGTTGAACAAACAATGGAAGTGTTCATCAGAAACAAAGCTGATTTTGATGCACACATGTCAATGATAAATACTTTCCATCTGCCATTGAAGAATATCAGCAGAACACAAGCGCAGCTGTCAGCACTTGCAATTGGATGTGTGCGCAAAGATTGGTTTGATGAATGGGAATATTCTATTATTGACACACTTCAGATCCATAAATACAAAAAGATAGTTGATTGGTACATTCAACAAAGGGAAGTGCAAGACTATGATGCATCATTATCAATTGATGTGTGCGGTGTTCCGCATGTGTTTGGTTGGGGTGGTTCACATGGTGCGCCAGATAAGCCTATTCACAGAAAAGGTCTGCTGATCCATGTTGATGTCACATCTTTCTATCCATCAATCATGATCAAATATGACATGTTGTCCAGAAATGTATCTGATAAAGCTGTTTACAAGCAGATATATGATACACGTGTTGCGCTAAAGAAAGCAGGAAAAAAGAAAGAACAAGCACCATATAAGATCATCCTGAATGCCACATATGGGATCAGTAAAGATGAATTCAGTGCTGCCTATGATCCAAGAAGGGCAAATGAAGTCTGTGTCAATGGTCAGCTACTATTGGTGGATCTGTTGGAACATCTGGAAGGACATTGTGAATTGATCCAGTCAAATACTGATGGTCTGATCATCCAGATCCCTGACACTGATGAAGCTTTCAATACCATTGATGATATTTGTTATGAATGGGAAAGCAGAACAGGAATGGGACTTGGTTTTGATCTGATTAGTGAGATCTGGCAAAAAGATGTGAACAATTACATCGTCAGATTTGAAAATGGCACGCTTGAAAGAAAAGGTGCGTATGTAAAAGAACTGAATGAACTTGACAATGATCTTCCTATCATCAACAAAGCACTGGTTGACTGTATGACAAGAAAGATCAGTATTGAAGACACCATCAATCAGTGCAATGATCTGAAGCAGTTTCAGAAGATCTTCAAAGTGTCATCCAAGTATCACTGCGGATGGCATAATGGTCAGAAGCTGCAGGAAAAGACATTCAGGGTATTTGCATCAAAAAATAAAAATGATACTTTCATTGGTAAAATGAAATACAAGACAGGTGGTGTGTTAGTCGCAGAAAAATTTGCGAATACACCAGAACACTGCTTCATTGACAATAGTGATATAAACGGAAAGAAAGTGCCAGATAATCTGGATCGTGAATGGTACATACAATTGGCGCATAAAAGAATGAAGCAGTTTAGTGAGTGAGGTAATACAGCAATGTATCAACTTTTCAAAGGCTATGTGCCTACAAAAAACAAACAATGCACAATGGCATTCAAAGGTAAATCTTCAGAAGAATTGCTGAATCTGCGTGATGCAAGAAAACATTCTGAATTTGCAGGAATATTGAATGATAACACTGTATTGATTGATGTGGATGATCATGAAATGTCAGAAATACTGATGCGCATTGTTGAAGATAAACAGCTTGCGTGCAGAGTTTATGAAACAACACGTGGTAAGCATTTTCTTTTTAGAAATGATGAACGTATTGAAAGAAATCACACTGGATGTCAGCTTGCTTGTGGTCTGAAGTCAGATATCAAACTTGGAAGCAGAACATCATACAGTGTTTTAAAATATAAAGATCATGAACGTGATGTGATCTATGACATTTATGATGATGAAGATTATGAATGTGTTCCTAAATGGCTTCTTCCTGTAAAAAGCAAAGATGAATTCATTGACATGAAAGAAGGTGATGGCAGGAATCAGGAATTATTCAATTATATCCTGACACTGCAATCAAATGGATTCAGCAAGGATGAAGCAAAGGAAACAATCAGGATCATCAACAAATACATTCTGCAGAATCCACTGTCAGAAAAGGAACTGGAAACGGTCACAAGGGATGAAGCTTTTCAGAAACCAATCTTCTATGATGGTAAGTCATTCCTTCATGACAAGTTTGGTGAATTCTTGATAAGTGAATACAACATCATCAAGATTGGATCTGTGTTGCATTATTACAAGGATGGTGTGTATGTCCCTGCAAACATTGATGGCCTGATGATAAGGCATATAAGGAATCTGAAGCAGAATCAAAGAAAAGAAGTGCTGTCATATCTGATGGCAAAGATTGATCATGATACACCAGTGTCAAGTGCAAACTTCATTGCTTTCAAGAATGGGATCTATGATGTGCAGGCAGATACACTTGAAGAATTCAGCAAAGATAAAATATTGACCAACAAAATTGATTGGAATTTCAATCCGAATGCACAAAGTGATCTGGTTGATCAGGTACTGAACAGCCTGTCATGTAATGATAAACAGGTCAGAATGCTTCTGGAAGAAGTGATTGGTTATTGTTTCTATAGACGAAATGAACTGCGTAAAGCATTTATGCTGAAGGGAAAGCGGCACAATGGAAAATCAACATTCATTGATATGATTGCACATCTGCTTGGTGAAAATAACATTTCATCACTGGATCTGGCTGATCTTGCGCATGAATACAAAGCAGCAGGACTGTTTGGAAAGCTTGCAAATCTTGGTGATGACATTGAAGATGAATTCATTCCAAGTGCAGGGATCTTCAAAAAGATTGTGTCAGGTGACAGGATGAATGCAAATGTGAAGTTTGCAGCACCAATTGAATTCAATCCATACTGCAAAATGATCTTCAGTGGGAACACCATTCCAAGGTTAGGAAGGGGAAGGGATTCTGATGCAATAATTGACAGATTGATCATTGTTCCATTCAATGCATCTTTCAATAAAGGAACTGAAGGATTCACACCATTTATTAAGTATCAATTAAGGTCAGAAGAATGTATGGAATATCTGGTGAAGATAGGCATTGAAGGTTTGAAACGTGTTCTGGAATCACAAGGATTCACAGTGACAGATGAAATCAATCAGGCAATCAATGACTATGCAGAAACACTGAATCCAATCACCATGTTCTTTGAAGAAATGGGTGATTCAATGATGAATGAACCAACAAATAAATGCTATCGAAGATACAATGAATTCTGCATTGAAAATTCTATGAAGCCAATCAGTCATGTTGAATTCAGTAAACAGGTGAAAGACTTCTATGGATATGACATCAAGCCTATGTGGTTGAACGGAAAAACACAAAGAATGTTTATCAAGAAAGGAAGTGATCAAACATGACAGATCTGGAATTGAAAGAAGTAATTGAAAAGGCAGCAGAAGAAGCTGCTTCACGTGCGGTGAATAAATTGAAAAATGCAGGTAAAATCACATATGTCTTCACTAACTCATTCAAGAAGACAGAAGAAATACTGTACTTATATTCAAAGCTTCCTGAAGACAATCCAGAACGGATCAGAATTGATCAGGCGCTTGAAAAGATAAAAGATGATGAATATTATGGTGTGATTCCTTCCAGATATTTTGATGGAATGACAATCAATGAAATCAGTGAAATATATGATTGTAAATATCAGAATATCAGTAAAAAGCGGAATAAGCTTGTGAAGATCCTTGCGCAAGAACTGTTCCCTGAAGATGTCCTGAATGAGATCTTGCAGAAATGAAAAAAGGCAGTGTGATCAGCACTGTCTTTTTTCTGTTTACATAACAGATGAAAGGAAATCTAAAATGACAATTACATTATAGCAGAAAAGGACTGATAAAAAGTGTCAAAGAATAAATTGTTTAATTAAATTGTCTGACAATAAAATGTCAAAATGAAATATCAGTATTTACTTATAAGGAATTACTGATATTATGAATGTGTCAGATGACAAAGGAGAAAAAATATGACATTAGAAAAAGCTTTAAACCAGTACGCAGATGAAAAGGTGTACATGACAGGATGGAACATTGAAGAAGATGAACCATCTGAAGAATGGGAAGCAAAGACAGGTGCTGAATGGATCGAATACTGGAAGACAGTCAGATCATTCCTGCTTGTGGAATCAGCAGTCATTGAAGATTGCGGAAACATTTATATCAGTGTGAAATGACAGAAGGTGAAAGCATGAGATTATGGCATAAAGATTTGATTCCTGTCCTGCCAAAACAGCAGTTGATCAGTCAGTGGCGCGAATGCTGCGCAATTGCCAGAAACATTGCTGTAAATGGCACACCAAATCATCTTCTGGTGAACAATGTAAAGATATATCCAAAATGGCATTTCATGTGGTACACCAATGAAGTGTGCAATGAACTTGAAACGCGTGGATATAAAATTGAAAGGCGCAGATTCTTCAAATGGTTTGATCAGTGGGATGTTAGAACAATGAATACACATTACATTGGTCATGATGAATTATTCGCAGGATGGCATGGGAACAGATATTTGATCCAATGTTATTACAATTTGCAAGAAAAATTTGATTGCGTGGGAATACCATTTGAAGAATGGCAAAAAGTGGAAAGATATGTGAAAGAAGAAAGGCATTTATTATGAAAGATTTTTATTCAATATTATTGATGATTAGCATTATCTGTTTAGGTGGTGACAGTGAAAGCTTCCTGATGTTCCTGATCTGGCACATTGTGTGGTTTGTGGTGATGCTGTTCTGCTTTTATCAGCTTAACAGATTGGAAGGTGAAGAAGAATGAGAAAAATGAAAATGACTGAAGAAGCAATGAACTGTTCAATTAAGAATGCAATAACAAATCCATGTGTTGATTGTAGAAAGAACATCTATTGCGGAAGGGATTGCAAAGAAAAAAGAATATATAATCAACAGGTTTTAAGCAATGCAATGAAGCATGTACTGAATGAGCATTATGGATTGAATGTGAATGATCTGATTAGAGGAAAAGAAGAATGAAAGCAAAAGAATTGATTATTGGTGATTTAGTGACAATGAATGACAAATATGTTGAATATGAAGACCATAAAAATGAAGTGTTTAAAATCACAGCAATAGGAAATGTGGGTGGTCAAAAAGTGGCATGGCTTAAAGGTTTAAGTGGTTGCTATGCACTTGATGGACTTGAATTTAAAAGAAGAAGGAAACTGATTGATGCAGATGAACTGAAAGAAGGAATAATTCACAAGCTACTGGGTGTAAGTGGTGAAAAATATCTATTTGAGGCAGAAAAAGCAATATACGAATATATTGATGAAGTGCCTACTGTTGATGCAATTCCAGTTGACTGGATTCATAAGTATAAAAAGCATATGGAGTTATACGAAAGAGAACCAATTGTAAATATGATTAAATGTTGGAGAAAAGAAAATGAACAGCAAAAACAAGACAGTGAACAAGATTCATAATATGCTGAATGATAAGCGTGAAAAGCTGCGTGATAAAAGGCAGAATTTGCGTGACAGGATTGATGATAAATATCCATATGATCTATATGGCATCAAAGGTGATATGATGTTTGAAGAACAGTCAAAGGCACTGGATGAAGAAATTGATCTGCTTGGAAAATACATATCTGGTATGTTTGATCTGATTGAAATAATTGAAGGAAAAGAAGAATGAAAGAAGTAATAATGAGATACAAAGATGATAAAGATGAAGGACATTCTATAGTAGAGAATGTTGGTGACATTATTAGATGCAAGGATTGCAAGTGGTGGTCAGATAAAACGAGTTACAGAGATTTCCCAATATGCGCTGACTATGAGCGTTCAATGAGCGGAAACGATTATTGCAGTAGGGCAGAAAGGAAAAAAGTATGAGTTATGATTTAAGAATTGGTGTCCAAGTAGCAGATACTTACGTAATTGCAAAAATTGCACAACCTGAATATGCATCACCAACATACAATCTGCGAGATATGTTTGTTGCTTGTATGGATTGGGATTACAAGCAAGGGCAATGGTATCGGTGCGACAAAGTGATAGACAGAATCGAAAAAGGGATTCTTGAATTAAAAATTCATAGAGACAACTATATACAATACAATCCTTCAAACGGATGGGGAAATGTCAATTCTGCTTTAAGGGCATTAGAAAGCCTTCGGTCATGCATATACGAACAGGCAGAAGATATTCCAATTCAATATCTTTGGATGGCTTGGTAAGGAGAAAGAAAAATGACATATATTGAACTGTGCATGTTGATCAAGAAAGGTAAAGCACCAAGCAAAATTATTGACAGCAATAATCAGGAATTCTTTTATTCTGAAGGATATGGTTATGTCACTGATTGGCTGACGGAAGACATGCTGCTTGAAGATTTATACAGCAAAAGTGAATTGTTGAATTTAAGGTTTGAAAGTGAGGACAAGAAAATGCGTGACACTTGGATTTATTGGTTGGTCATAGGAATGGTTATGATCGGAACATGGATGGTTTATAGTGTAGTAGTGAGGTAAAAATAAAATGACAAACGAACAGGCAATAAACATTTTAAAAAACATAGATTTAACATTTGTATATAAACAATCATCATATGAAGCACGTGATATGGCGATTGAAGCATTGAAGCGTGATGATCCAGAAGTGGAATTTCAAAAGAGATTTGAAAGATCAAGATTGTGTGGATATACAGCAAAAGAACTTCTGATGTTTGCTGATGCTTGCAGAAGACAGGGTATCACTGAAGCTGAAATGCGTGCATTCTGTAATAATTCTGAATCAGCATTAAATTACATGATTGAAAAAATGTATGAACAGATGGAAAAAAAATATTGAAAGGACACTATCATGAATGCGGTAAACATTGAACAAGATGAAAAAGCAATTGAAGCTGCAACAATGATCAGCAGGTATTGCATGGATCATCCAAACTGCAAAGGATGCATATTCAGCTTCAGTCAGGTCTGTGTGCTGAAATGGACAAAGCCTGATCATTGGAATGAATCAATAACCAGAGTATTTGAAAGAAGGAAGAATCATGGAAATTGAAATCAGATCCATCTTCAATGCTTGCATTTATACTTGGATCTTGTATGCATCTTATAATTTTTATAAAAACAATTAAGGATGAAAATCTTATTTGCTTATCAAAAAATATCATGATATACTGATATGGAAGGAAGTGAAAAACAATGAGAAAAAGCAGTGATGCACAGATTCGTGCTGCAATAAAATATGACAAAAACAACACAAGATTGATTCAGTTAAAGCTTAATAAAAAGACTGATGCTGACATTCTGGAATATCTGGATCAGCTTGATAACAGACAAGGCTATATAAAAGAATTGATCAGGAAAGACATGAATGGTGGACTTGCACCAGAAGAACCACAGAAGAAGATCCTTGATGGTGACTTTCTTGAAGGTGAAAAGGTCACTGTTCTGATCAATGGAGAAAAGCACACAAGAAAAGTGAAGTACAGTAAAAAATGGGGTGATCTGATCATCACTGTTCTTGGAATAGAACATGCAAAATATGAATTCAAATAAACAGCCAATGAAGGCTGTTTTTTATTTGTTAGAAAAAAGACCACTAGCTGAAGGTGGTCTTTTTTCACAACATAAGTATTTTTAGGAGGAATACTCAATGCCTGAATAAATTATATCATATTGTCACCAAAGACAATCATCAACATAGAATGTGAAGTATTTTAAATGCATATTGCGCATAATAACAACATGAAGAAATATATTGTTTCCCTCACACTGTCAATGTCACTATTAGCCACTGGATTTGCAATGCCTGCATCTGCTAAACACTGTGATGTTCAATCAGGTGACAGCATGTGGATCATTGCAAAAAGATATAATATCTTATTCAATGATATTCTTGAATTGAATAAGCATTTTAAAGATCAAGATATGATTCATCCGAAAGATAAAGTGCATCTTCCTGAAGAAGATACTGGACAAAGCACAAATCAATCAGGAACACCAAGCAAAGATCCACAACAGCCAGAAGGTGAAAACCATTCATCTGAAGCAAAAGCTGTTCTGGATCTGGTGAATCAGGAAAGATCAAAGCAGGGACTTCAGCCGCTTACACTGTCAGAAAAGCTGACATCTATTGCGAATACTAAAGCGCAGGACATGGCTGATAAGAATTATTTTGATCACACTTCACCTACTTATGGATCACCATTTGAAATGCTTGAACATTTTGGTGTTTCATACAAAGCTGCAGGTGAAAACATTGCTGCAGGACAAAAATCAGCAGAACAGGTCATGAATGATTGGATGAATTCATCTGGTCACAGGGCAAACATTTTGAATGAAAACTACACTGAATTAGGTGTGGGATATGTTCAAGGTGGTAGTTATGGCACTGAATGGGTTCAATTATTCATCAGACCATGATCACATCAACAGCATTCTGGTCATTCTGATCAGGATGCTTTTTTGTGTTGTATTCAAGGGTATTCTAACAATTGACTTTTTTAATTAAGATTTTAATATGAAATCGAATGAAAGGGCGGTGAACAATATGAAAAAGGTATTCACAAGTGAATGGTTTAAGGCAGCAGGAATACGTGCAATTAAAACCATGGCGCAGACTGCACTTGGTATGTTTACAGTGGGTTTGGCAGTTGAAGAAGTTGCATGGATGAATGTTCTGTCTGTGTCAGTTGTTGCGGGCATTTATTCACTGATCACATCTATTGCAGGTCTTCCAGAAGTAGAAACGGATGGATGTGAGTATGACAGGAAATGACACAATCAGTATTGCTTTATTATTAGCAATAGGATCATTGATTGTGTCTGTGATCGGTGTGATCATAAATATTAAGAAAGCTAATAAAGAAACTGCTGATGATAAGAAGAAAGCACTTGAAGCTGAAAATGAAAGACAGCTGAAAATGCAGGAAAACTTTGTGAAGGTGAATCTGAAACTGGATACATTCTGTGATACAACAAAAGAACTAATGAAGCAAAATGAAAAGACATCAGATTCTACACAAGAGTTGACAAAGCAGATGATCAAATGTTCTGAAAGGATTGAAACACTGTTTAGATACAAAGATGATCATGAAAGGCGCATTTCTGATCTGGAAGACAAGGTGAAGTGATATGAATGGCAGGTAGACCAAACAAATATTTGCAGAATGTTAAACCAAGGTTTAATGAAATCATTGAATGGCTTCAATTGGGTGCAACAGAAAAAGAAATTGCTGAAAATCTTGGTGTGAATCAGAAGGTTTTCTGCAAATATAAGAAGCAGTACAGTGAATTAAATGACTTGATTAAAAAGGGCAGAAAAGCGCCTGTTCAAGCCATAAAAGCGGCATTATTTAAAAAAGCAACAGGTTTTGAATATACCGAAAGTAAGTTTATTGAAGATGATGAAGGTCATTGGAAAAAAGAAACTTACACAAAACAAGCGCTTCCTGATCCAACAGCTGCAATGATGCTTCTGAAGCATTGGGATCATGAACAGGAATGGACAAGTGATCCTGCATTGCTAAAGCTAAAGAAAAAAGAATTTGCTTTAAAAGAAAAACACATGGAAAGTGAGGATTGGTAATATGCCAGAAGAAAAAAAGCAGTCTGAAGAATTACAGGATAAATTCAACACTGAAGACATTACGGTGTTAGTAGAGGATGGTGAAGTTGAAAATGTATACAATGCGAACGACAAAGCCAAGCAATAACAAATATTTCATCAGACAGGTGACAGGTGGGTGGAACGGATGCATTCAGGGTGATCCAACAGATGCATCTGCAAATGTGCTTGCAAACTGTGTTGGATATGCCAATGGCAGATTCAATGAAATTATCGGCAAAAATTCATGTCCATATCAGTTGACATGCAATGCTGAAAACTTCATTGAACGTGCAAAGCAGCTTGGATTGAATATTTCAAACAAGCCAGTGCTTGGTGGCATTATGGTGTGGATGTATGGCAGCACATTAAGTGGTTCAGATGGTGCAGGCCATGTTGCTATTGTTGAAAAGGTCATTAATGAAAACACCATTTACACTTCTGAATCATCATATGGTGGAACATATTTCTTCAATGCCACAAGAAGAAACACCAATGGCAGATGGGGTTTAGGTAGTGGCTTCACATTCAGAGGATGTATTGTGAATCCTGCAGTACATGAAGATGAACCAACATCTGATGAAGTGAAAGCTTCTGGTGTTGCCACTAATTTTGATAAGAAATATGACCATGAATATGTTGCAACAGACAATCTGAATGTGCGTGACAGTGGCAGCATCAATTCAAAGATTATTGGCACTATTGCAAAGGGAACAAAGGTCAGATGCTATGGATATTATACGCATGGCAATGATTATGACTGGTTATATGCCATTGCTGAATATAATGGTGTGAAATACACTGGTTTCTTTGCAAATGCCTTCCTGAAGATTGATGCGCCTGATAACACAGTCAAAGTTGGTTCAAAGATCAGGATCAAATCAAGTGCAATGCAGTATGGAAAGAACATTGGATTTGCACCAATGGTTTACAGAAATGTGTACACAGTATCACAGATCAATGGTGATCGTGTAGTATTCAATTCAGGAAATGTTGTCATGGGTGCTGTCAAAGCTTCTGACTGCATTGTTCAGTGAGGTGATTTATATGCCATATGGATTTAATAATGATAAAAGCAAATTTGATTTAGATGCTTTAATTGGAAGCGTTGCTACAATTGAAACATCACCTGCAACAGCAAATCATGCGGTTGGTGAATTCATTGTATACAATTCACAGCTTCATGAAGTCACAAGGGCAATTGCAAGTGGTGAAAATCTGGTTGTTGGAACAAACATTGAAGCCACAAGCACAGGTGCTGAAATTGCTAACTTAAAGTCTGACTTAGGTAATCTAAATACTACTGTAAGTGGCAAAATGGATACATCACGAATGCATCTGACAAATTCACCAAAGTCGGGAATGGCCAGTGGATATTATCTTGTTTTTGACTTGGATGCATCATGGGCTTCTGCACAACTATGGATTCAAGTAACAAGTGGGACGAATGTTTATGCGTACACACAAAACACAGTGGTTAAACTAAATTAAATGTTTAAGTCAGAGATAAAAAAGAAAGAGAGAGGATGAAACAATGAAGTATTTAGTTATTGAATTACAGACAAACACAGATGAAACAATGGGTTCACAGGTGACTTCCTTTGAAAATCGTAACATTGCAGAAAACAAATATCATACTGTACTTGCAGCAGCTGCAATCAGCAAAAAGCCAGTACACTGTGCAGTGCTTATGACAAATGAAGGATTTGTTCTGATGAACGATTGTTACAAGCATGAAGAAGAAGAAGAAGAAGCTGCATAAGACTGTCATTGATGGTACATCTTGGTGGTGTTGAATAAGGGTTCACCATAATGCAAAACGTATCAAAGCAAGGTACTTTGCATTTGAAAGGTGGTGAATCCTTTTGAAGAATAATCCACAAGAAAAAACAAATAGAGAAGAACAAAAGAAGCAAGATGCTTCAGTGAAGTCTGAAGAAAAGAACGAAAGAAAGTAATAAATAAAGCGTAAGCGCACAGCAATGTGCGCTTATTTCACAGGTGATTAAGATGATAACAAGGGAACAATTCTATAAATCAAAGCAGTGGGAAACCTTCAGGAAGATCATCATTGATTCAAGAACAGATCCTGATGGCTTCATTCACTGTGCTATATGTGGAAAACCTATACTGAAGAAGTATGATCTGATAGTACATCACATTGATGAACTGGATGATTTGAATGTCAATGATGTTTCTGTCGCATTGAATCCTGACAATGTTGAATGTGTTCATTTCAAATGTCACAATCAGGTGCATCAGCGGTTTGGTTACAATAAGACCAGTGAATACAAGCCAGTCAAGAAGAAAGTATATATTGTTTATGGTGCGCCTTGCAGTGGCAGGACAACATGGATTCATGATGTGGCTTCCAAGGATGATCTGGTTGTGGATTTGGATTCCATATGGCAGATGATATCTATCAATGCAGAATACCAGAAACCTGATGCACTGAAGTCTGTGGTGTTTGAAGTCAGGGATAAGATGTATGACATTATAAAGTATAGGTCAGGTAAATGGCACAATGCATATGTGGTTGTTAGTGGAATGCTGAAAGGTGACAGGGAAAGATTGAAGGCTAGGATTGGCGCTGATGACTATGTGTTTATAGATACTGATCAGAAGACTTGCATTGAACGTGTCAAAAATCTGGACACAGACGATATACATAAAGTACATATCATTGAATGGATCATGGACTGGTTTGACAGATATCAACCAGATCAACCTGATTCTGTATGATTTTTCTGATAATTTATATCCCCCCTGTCATGAATTTTCTGACATTTAAAAGGGAG
>JAEIGA010001403.1_pt1 | contig 37610 bp, 25 predicted proteins | sample 9270691 | NCBI WGS metagenome assembly JAEIGA01 (sample SAMN17057246, study PRJNA624740) | gut metagenome | biome: biome; isolation source: fecal sample | host: Bos grunniens | place: China: Xizang | collected 2019
ACAATATCGTCCTTTACAAGGAAGGTCCAGAGGATCCTGAATTTGACAATATGACAATGTGGGTATTCTCACGTGTTAAGGAATAGTAATATTCATCTCCCTTAATATTAAGGCAGTTGCTTTGCAGCAACTGCCTTTTTTTGTATATTTGTTGGATTCTTCAGGCATCCGTGTCGGCTTGAATATTACTAATATCTAAAAATAATGAATAAGTCATTGCAATATATCTGTTCTGCAGTATTTGGTGTCGCAGTCTTCCTATATTGGATCTTGCTTTATCCTTATGCCTTAGGCTTGCAGGAGCAGAATCAGCTCTTCCTTTTTACAGGTGACTACTTTTTCGAAAGAATCGTCGTAGCAGGAGGTCTTGCAGACTATATCTCCGAATTTGTCACCCAGTTCAATTTCCTCCCTTACCTTGGAGAGGTCCTTATGGCTGTCATCTTTGTAGTCTTTCAAAGATCGATTGCAAAGGCTGTCGGACGTGATGATCTGTACGCTTTCAGCTTTATACCCCCTGTAATGATGCTGATATATATGGGCGATATATATGTCCTGCTCAGCTATCTGGTGGCGCTGATCATTTCTGTGCAACTCTGCATATGTTACAATAAGTACCAGGGTATTGTTTGGACTGGAATAGCAACAGTGCTGGGATACTGGCTCATAGGGCCTGCAGTTTTTGTATTCTCCCTCTTTGTCTGCATCAAGGAGAAAGGTCCCAAATCTTTGATTCTCATTACTTTGGCTGTTCTTGTGGTCGTGCTTTCCAAGCTGACTTATCTGCACCAGTACCCTTGGAAGACTGTCGTTTTCGGTGTTAATTATTATAGAATGGCTATCACAGTGCCTGCTATGCAGCTGATCATTGCCGCTTTTACCCTGATGATACCTGCCATTTCTGATTATCTCCCAAGGCTCAAGAAAGTCGCGAATATTCTGATATATATGACTGTCTTTGCCGCAGGGGCATTGGCCTTGCACCTTACTTATAAGAAGGATATTGTCGAAACAGTAGCTTACGATCAGCTTGTTCGTCGAGAGGATTGGGACGGCATTCTGAAGCGTGCAGAAAAGTATCAGCCTGATTCTGATCTTGCGAGTGTCAGCATTAATCTCGCCTTATTTATAAGCGGCAGGGGAACTGACTTCCCTGAATTCAAGCAGTTCGGAACATCCGGACTTATTCAGCCCCGTGTAAGAGACTTCATCTCCAACTCATCTTCCAGCGAGGTCTTCTGGAGATTAGGAATGATCAACGAGTCTTTGAGATATGCATTTGACACTCAGGAATCGCTGGTCAACAATAGAAAGAGCGGCCGATGGACCTCAAGAATGGCTGAATGCCAGATTCTCAATGGACGTTATGATGTTGCGGAAAAATATCTTGATATCCTCAGTCACAGTCTCTTTTACAGAAAGTGGGCTAAAGAACATAGAAAATATCTATGGGATGACAATGCAACTGCATCCGATAAGGTTTACGCGTATCTGAAGTCTGTGCGCTACAAAGAAGATTTTCTTTTCTACTATCCGGAGATGGATAAGATGCTTGCAAAGCTCTATTACGAGAACAATAATAATTATCTGGCAGCCTGGTACTATAAGGCGTGGACTGCTCTCAAACCTTTAAAACCAAATGATGAAGAAATATTTACTGGCAACTCTCACGCTAATTAGTCTTGCACTGGCTTCCTGCACAAGGGAGACTGTGCTGCGTGAAGAATTGCCCGACATTTTCCCAGACTATATAGGTGTGACCATCCCTGCAGGGATCGCTCCTTTGAACTTCGTTCTTCCTGAGGAATATTCTAAGGTTTATGCGAGGGTCACAGACCCTAAAGGCAATGTCCTCACTGCCAAGGGTGATTATGCCGGCTTCAGTGTGAAGAAATGGCATAAGATTACCGCTGCCAATCCCGGAGAAACTCTGACGGTTACGGTAGCTGGATATAAAGACGGCAGATGGGAACAATTCCGTCCGTTCTTCATCTATGTAAGCGAGTATTCTCTTGATGATTTCGGTGTGACCTACCGTAAGTTCGCTCCAGGTTACGAGACATACAGCAAGATCGGTATCTATCAGAGGAATATCCACAATTTCGATGAAGATCCTATAGTGGAAGGCACTCTTCTACCTGGTCAATGTATGGGCTGTCATACCGCGAATGCTACAAGTCCGGATGAGTTTCTCTTCCATCTCAGAGGCAAGCACGGAGCTACAATCGTCCAGAAGGACGGGCAAAGGAAATGGCTGGAAACCAAGACTGACCGCACTATAGGCAGGACGGCATATTCGTACTGGCATCCTTCCGGAAAATACATCACGCATTCCAACAATCTTGTCCATCAGCTTTTCTGGACAGGAAACAATGACCGATATATCGAAGTATATGATGAGGCATCTGATGTCATTGTCCATAATGTTGACGACGATCAGTTCATTCTTTCTCCTAATCTGATGACTGAGGACTTTGAGACTTATCCGGTTTTTTCAAGTGATGGAAAGACCCTCTTCTTCTGTTCAGCACCAAAGGTTCTGGTTCCTGCGCAGGCACAGGATCTTCATTATAATCTTTGTGCAGTGGCTTTTGATGAAGAGACCGGTACAGTCGGGACCCAGGTGGATACGCTGATCGATGCGTTCGCGATGAAGAAAAGCGTGACAATGCCCCGTCCTTCATACGATGGCCGCTGGATCCTTTATTCATTTGCTGATTTCGGATGTTTCCCTATAAATCATAAGGAATCCGATCTATGGCTTCTGGATCTGCAGGACGGCAGCACTCATCCGCTTGACAGGGCGAACTCTGCATATTGCGAGAGTTTCCACAACTGGAGTTCGAATTCCCGTTGGATACTTTTTGCGAGCCGTCGTGGTGACAATCTTTATTCAAGAATATATATCGCTGAGATCGATGAAGAAGGTAATGCCTCAAAGCCTTTCCTGCTCCCTCAGAAAGATCCGGCTTTCTACCACAAGACTCTTTTCACCTTCAATGTTCCTGATTTTACAAAGGGAAAGGTGAAATTCAAGACTTCTGCAGCATATAAGGAAGCATTTTCAGATAAACGTACACATATAACAATAAAATAATGAAAAAAATAGTCTTTACACTTTTCGCATCGGTACTATTGATGTCGTGCACACAGAACAAAGAATATGTAATCTATGGAACTGTGGCCAGTCCAGACCTCGAAGGAGCAAAGGTGTACCTTGTTCCTATTGAAGATCTAACCAAAGAAAACCTTGATTCTACTTACATCCATAACCAGTTCTTCGAGTTCAGAGGAACAGAGGAGAGGATAGCCGACATAAGACTGCAAAAAAGTAAGAGACTGGGTGTCGAGACACTCCTTGTGGTAACTGAACCTGGGGAGATATATGTTACACTCGGTAGGTCCAGTACAGGAAGAGGAACGCCTCAGAATGACACCATTCAGGCGTGGAAGCATCTGACTCAGAGTTTTTACAGAAGGCAGATCGAGCGGGAATATTATTTCAGCCGTACTTTAGAGATGGCAAAAAATATCGGCGAGAAATCGACTCTCGGTTCATTCCTGATCTCCAGCGTACCGGAAGATTCTAAATAACACTATCTTATGAAAACTAAACTGACCTTTTTGTCTTTTATTGCTTTTGCGGTTCTGAGCGCTTGTACCGGAGCTGTAAGACAGGATGAGAACGGTGTTACCGTGAAGGTGCAGCAGCCGGTGGAAAACGGCCCTGCTCTTGTGCGTCTTGAGGTGATGGGTGAGAAGCTGATCCGTGTTTCTGCAACTCCGGAAAAGAAGTTTGCAGATCCGCAGAGCCTTGTTGTACTTCCTGTTACGGAGAAGACCACCTTTGAGGTTACTCAAGCAGGCGAGACCGTGACTGTGTCTACATCTGAAGTCAAGGCTAATGTTTGTACTGCTACTGGTGCAGTGTGGTTCACTGACCTTGAAGGCAATGTCATACTTGCCGAGCAGAAAGGCGGCGGAAAGTCTTTTGCGCCAATCGAAGTGGATGGTACACACGGATACTCTTTCCGTCAGGTATTCGAGTCTCCGGAGGATGAGGCATTCTACGGACTTGGCCAGCATCAGGCAGACGAATTCAACTATAAGGGAAAGAACGAACAGCTTTTTCAGTATAATACGAAGGTCTCTGTCCCTTTCATCGTGTCGAATAAAGGATATGGTCTCCTGATGGACAGCTATTCCATTATGCGTTTCGGTAATCCTCAGGATTATAAGCAGTTGGGAGAAGTATTCAAGCTTTACAACAAGGAAGGAAAGGAAGGATGTCTTACAGGTACATATGATCCGGCAGATGGCGAGACAGTGGTCAGAGACGAGCCAAAGATCTATTTTGAGCACCTTGTGGCGCCTGAAATGGCCAAGGTCGTGAATCTTCCGGAAGATTTCCAGTTCTATAACTCCAAGGTAAGATATGAAGGATCGATCGAGGCTCCCGTTACAGGTGAGTATCAGTTCATTCTTTACTATGCGGGTTATACGACTGTCAATATCGACGGCAAGGAAGTCGTTCCTGAGCGTTGGAGAACAGCCTGGAACCCGAATGCATATAAGTTTACTGTAAGTCTTGAAGCCGGCAAGAAGGTACCTCTTGAGATCGATTGGCAGCCTGACGGTGGAGTTTCCTATTGCGGACTTCGCGTTTATGATGTGGTAGATCCCGTAGAGCAGGCCAAGCATTCCTGGTGGAGCGAGATGAGCAAGCAGATGGACTGGTATTTCATTGCCGGCGACGATGCAGACGAGATCATCAGCGGTTACCGTACCCTTACAGGAAAAGCTCAGATTATGCCGAAGTGGGCAATGGGATACTGGCAGAGCCGCGAGAGGTACAAGACTTCGACCGAGATGATCCAGGCTCTCGAAGGTTTCCGTAAGAGAGACATCCCTATCGACAATATCGTGATGGACTGGAGCCATTGGGAAGAGGATGCTTGGGGCAGCCACGAGTTCGACCCTGCACGCTTCCCTGATCCTAAGGGAATGGTTGATTCCATCCATAATATGGGTGCCCGGATGATGATTTCCGTATGGCCTAAGTTCTATTTGGATACCGAGCATTACAAGGAACTCAACGAGAAGGGCTGGATGTACAACAAGGCTAACGAGGACGGCATCCGTGACTGGATCGGTCAGGGTTATCTCTATGGATTCTATGATGCTTATGCTCCAGGTGCCCGTGAGCTTTTCTGGAAGCAGATGTATGACCATTACTATCCTCTCGGAATCGATGCGTGGTGGATGGATGCATCCGAGCCTAACGTGCGCGACTGTACCGATATGGACTACAGAAAGGCTCTTTGCGGTCCTACAGCACTCGGCTCTTCTACAGAGTATTTCAATACATATTCGATCGTCAATGCCGACGCCATCTATAACGGCCAGCGTGGCGTAGATCCGGACAAACGTGTATTCCTTCTTACCAGAAGTGGTTTCGCAGGACTTCAGAGATATTCTACAGCCACCTGGAGCGGTGACATCGCTACCCGTTGGGAAGATATGAAGGCTCAGATTTCTGCCGGACTCAACTTCGCTATCAGCGGTATTCCATATTGGACAATGGATATCGGAGGTTTCTGTGTCGAGAACCGTTTCGTGGCAGGTCAGGAGATCTTTAACCGTACAGGTCGCGAGAACGAGGATCAGAAGGAGTGGCGTGAGCTCAATACCCGCTGGTTCCAGTTCGGAGCCTTCTGTCCGCTCTTCCGTGCACACGGTCAGTATCCTTTCCGCGAACCTTGGGAAATCGCTCCGGAGGGACATCCTGCATATGAGTCTATCGTATATTACACCAAGCTCCGTTACGCCCTTATGCCTTATATCTATTCATTGGCAGGTATGACCTGGTTCGAGGACTATACGATTATGCGTCCTCTGATTATGGACTTCCTCGGTGACAGGGTGGTGGAGAATATAGGTGACACATATATGTTCGGTCCTGCATTCCTTGTGGCTCCAGTATATGAATACGGCGCGCGTACCCGTGAGGTTTATTTCCCTGAGACTGAGGGATGGTATGACTTCTATACCAATAAGTTCATCGCAGGAGGACAGACAAAGACCGTGGATGCTCCTTATGCTCAGATGCCTCTTTATGTCCGTGCCGGTTCTATTGTTCCTTTCGGACCTGAGATCCAGTGGACTGATCAGAAGCCGGCTGATGTGATCGACCTCTATATATATCAGGGCGCAGACGGAAGCTTCACTCTTTATGAGGATGAGAATGTGAACTACAACTACGAGAAGGGTGCATATTCTATGATCGAGTTCTCTTACAATGAAAAGATGAAGCTTCTCTCGATCGAGGAGCGTCAGGGTGAGTTCCCAGGAATGCTCGAAGAAAGAGTGTTCAATATCATTCCTGTTTCGAAGGATGGTATCGGTAAACAGCAGACTGTGAAGTACAATGGTCTTTCAATGAAGGTAGTGCTGTAGTGTTATGAGTTGGACGGTCTGAGGGGTATCATTATATATGGATAAAACTTAAATTTTATGTATCTTTTAGGTTATGATATCGGAAGCTCGTCAGTCAAGGCGAGTCTCGTGGATGCTCAGACTGGCAGATGTCTAAGTTCGGCATTCTATCCAAAGTCAGAAGCTGCCATTATGGCTGTAAAGCCAGGCTGGGCTGAACAGGAGCCGTCGTCCTGGTGGGAGAATCTCAAACTCGCGACATCTGCAGTGTTGTCTGGCTCAGGAGCGCATCCTGCAGATATCAAGGCGATCGGTATTTCATATCAGATGCACGGCCTTGTGTGCGTGGACAAGAACCTGAATGTACTTCGTCCTTCCATCATATGGTGTGATTCTCGCGCTGTTCCTTACGGTCAGAAGGCATTCGATCAGATGGGTCACGAACTTTGTCTGAGCCATCTGCTTAACTCTCCGGGTAACTTTACTGCTTCCAAGCTGGCTTGGGTGAAGGAAAACGAACCTGAACTCTATGCGAAGATCTACAAGATAATGCTTCCAGGAGATTATATCGCAATGAAGCTCAGCGGAGAAGTATGCACTACAGTTTCAGGCCTTTCAGAAGGAATGCTGTGGGACTTTGCAGAGAATGCACCTGCCAGGATTCTTCTGGACTATTACGGTTTTGACGAGAGTCTCATTCCTGAGATCCGTCCTACATTCTCCGAGCAGGGAAGAGTGAGCGAGGCTGCTGCACTTGAACTCGGGCTTGCTGCCGGTATCCCTATCACTTACCGTGCCGGCGACCAGCCGAACAATGCATTGTCGCTCAATGTGTTCAATCCAGGCGAAATCGCTTCTACAGCCGGTACCTCAGGAGTTGTTTACGGTGTCCTCGGCGATGTTAATTACGATCCTAAGTCTCGTGTCAATACATTTGCTCACGTGAATCATTCCGCAGACCAGACACGTCTGGGTGTGCTTCTCTGCATCAACGGTACAGGTATCCTCAATTCGTGGATGAAGAGGAATGTCGCTCCGGAGGGCATTTCATATTCGGCTATGAATGACCTTGCTGCCCTTGCTCCTGTCGGAAGTGCAGGAGTCAGCATACTTCCCTTCGGAAACGGTGCGGAACGTATGCTTGAAAATCAGGAAACGGGCAGTTCGATACACGGAGTGAACTTCAATGTACACAGCAAGGCTCATCTTCTTCGTGCAGCGCAGGAGGGTATCGTATTCTCGTTCAAGTATGGAATCGAGATTATGGAACAGATGGGAATGAATGTAAGCAAGATCCACGCTGGTCACGCTAATATGTTCCTCAGCCCGATCTTCCGCAATACTCTTGCAGGCGTTACCGGAGCGGTGATTGACCTTTATGATACAGACGGCTCGGTCGGTGCAGCCAAGGGAGCTGGTATAGGTGCCGGCATATATAAGGACAATAAAGAAGCCTTCTCGACTCTTGAGAAGCTGGCAGTGATCGAACCTTCTGACACAGAAGCTTATACAGCTGCATACGAAGTCTGGAAGTCGCGCCTCTGATGTCATTCTGACGAGCGCATCTCTCTAATGTCATTCTGAGGTCGCGAGCGAACAGCAAACAGTCCTGTGGACTTTTGCAGCGAAGCAGCCTGCGGAAGCAGGGGGCGACGTGAGAATCTATAAACCAATTAAAATATCACTACTAAAACTATGGCAACAAAAGAATTTTTCCCTGGTATCGGTAAGATCCGGTTCGAAGGAAAGGAAAGCAGGAATCCTATGGCTTTCCGCTATTATGATGCAAAGAAGGTAGTACTCGGCAAGACAATGGCTGAGTGGCTCAAGTTTTCTATGGCTTGGTGGCACACACTCTGCGCAGAGGGTGCTGACCAGTTCGGTGGTGGAACGAAGACTTTTCCTTGGAATGGTGAGGCTTGCCCTATCCAGGCAGCTAAAGATAAGGTGGATGCCGGTTTCGAGTTTATGCAGAAGATAGGTATCGAGTACTATTGCTTCCACGATGTGGACCTTGTCGACGAGGGCGCCGATGTCGAGGAATATGAAGCTAACCTCAAGCAGATCGTAGCCTATCTTAAGGAGAAGCAGGCTGAGACAGGCATCAAGCTTCTTTGGGGAACCGCCAATGTATTCGGCCATAAGAGATATATGAACGGTGCAGCTACCAACCCTGACTTCGATGTTGTGGCTCGTGCTGCTGTCCAGATCAAGAACGCTATTGATGCGACTATTGAGCTTGGTGGTACGAACTATGTGTTCTGGGGTGGCCGTGAGGGTTATATGAGCCTTCTGAATACTGACCAGAAGCGTGAAAAGGAACATCTTGCTATGATGCTTACTCTCGCTCGCGACTACGCTCGTGCAAAGGGCTTTACAGGTACATTCCTTATCGAACCTAAGCCGATGGAGCCTACAAAGCATCAGTATGACGTAGATACTGAGACAGTTATCGGCTTCCTTAAGGCTCATGGTCTTGAGAATGACTTCAAGGTGAATATCGAGGTGAACCACGCAACTCTTGCCGGTCACACATTCGAGCACGAGCTCGCTTGTGCAGTCGATGCTGGTATGCTTGGCTCTATCGATGCTAACCGCGGTGACTATCAGAACGGCTGGGATACTGACCAGTTCCCTATCGATGCATTCGACCTTACTCAGGCAATGATGCAGATCATCCGTAACGGAGGTCTCGGAAACGGTGGTACTAACTTCGACGCCAAGACCCGTCGTAACTCTACTGACCTCGAGGATATCTTCATCGCCCATATCGCAGCTATGGATGCAATGGCTCGAGCTCTTGAGAGCGCTGCTGCTCTTCTTGAGGAGTCTCCGCTCTGCAAGATGGTGGAGGAGCGTTATGCAAGCTTCGACGAGGGTCTCGGTAAGAAATTCGAGAACGGTGAGCTTACTCTTGAGGATGTCTATGCGTATGGAAAGAAGGTCAACGAACCTAAGCAGACTTCAGGAAAGCAGGAACTTTATGAGGCTATCCTCAATATGTATTGCTAATGAGTACGAATAATGACAAAGGCAGCAAGGGCTATCTCTTATCGATAGTCCTGGTAGCAGTTATAGGAGGCTTGCTGTTCGGATACGATACAGCAGTCATTTCCGGAGCTGAAAAAGGCCTCCAGGCATTCTTTATGGGTGCCGGTGACTTCGTATACACTGACTTCCTTCACGGTATCACATCATCCAGCGCTCTTCTGGGATGTATTGTCGGTGCAGCTCTTTCCGGATTTCTTGCATCAAGACTCGGCCGTAAGAAGTCCCTTATTATGGCTGGAGTATTCTTCTTCCTCTCTGCTCTTGGATCTTATTTTCCTGAATTCCTTTTCTTTCCTAAGGGTGAGCCGTCATTCTCTCTTCTGATTGCATTCAACCTTTACCGTGTACTTGGAGGTCTCGGTGTCGGACTTGCTTCTGCCATCTGCCCTATGTATATCGCTGAGGTGGCTCCGAGCGATATGCGAGGTACCCTTGTTTCCTGGAATCAGTTTGCGATCATCTTCGGTCAGCTCGTGGTATATTTTGTGAACTTCATCATCCTTGGTGACCATATCGCTCCTGCCATCCAGAAAGTGGCTGAAGGTATGAATCAGATTATGAATCCAGGTGAAGCACAGTGGATGATCGAGACAGGCTGGAGATATATGTTTGTAAGTGAAGCAGTTCCTGCAGGACTCTTCACTGTACTGCTTTTCCTCGTTCCAGAGACTCCACGCTATCTTGCTATGACAGGCAAGGATACTCAGGCTCTTGCTATTCTCGCAAAAATCAACGGACAATCAAAGGCTCAGGAGATTCTTGCAGACATCAAGGCTACAGTTACTGAAAAGACAGAGAAACTCTTTACTTACGGATGGCTTGTGATTTTCGTAGGTATTATGCTCAGCGTCTTCCAGCAGGCCGTCGGAATCAATGCTGTCCTTTACTTTGCGCCTCGTATATTCGAGTCTCTGGGTATGGGTAATCCTATGATGCAGACCGTACTTATGGGCGTCGTGAACATAACTTTTACTCTCGTAGCGATCTTTACAGTCGAGAAGTGGGGCCGTAAGCCTCTCCTCATCTGGGGATCTCTCGGAATGGCTCTCGGAGCTGCCGGAGTGGCCGTGACAAGCGTTTCCGCAGCCCTTCCTCCAGTGGTGGCAGTAATAAGCATAATGGTCTATAGTGCGTCATTTATGTTCAGCTGGGGACCTATATGCTGGGTACTCATCTCTGAGATTTTCCCTAATACCATCCGTGGTGCTGCAGTGGCTATTGCTGTGGCATTCCAGTGGATCTTCAACTTCATTGTCTCATCGACCTTCCTTCCTATGTACAATATGAGCCTCGGTTCGATGGGAGAGAACTTCGGTCACGCCTTCACATACGGCCTCTACGGAGTGATCTGCATCATCGCTGCTATCTTTGTCTGGAAGCTCGTCCCTGAAACAAAGGGCAAGACCCTGGAGGATATGTCAAGACTCTGGAAGAAGTAGATCTTTATTCTCAGTGTAAAATAATGCCGCTCGTAGGAATCCTATTTTTCCTGCGAGCGGTATTATTTAATTACAATATACCGCTCGGGCCTTGATGCTGCTTGCTGACATATATTTCTCCACGAAAAGGCCATTATCGTGGAGAAACTCATCATACTGATCTAAACTGTATCCGTTTTATGGCTAAATTTAGCTTAGCGAAGCACTTTGTCCGTATCTAAGCCGGTATTTACGGACAAACGTCACAAATAACCAGGAAATTTTGGGGGCCAATAATTTAACGGGACAAAGCCCGTACTTCATAATGCATTAATTTACAGTATATTACATATTTAAGGGTCGGTAAATTTACCGACCCTTCATTGCTTAATTGACTGATGGCCATATATTTATATGATACGTGTAATGTAAAATTGCTTGCGTTTCTCCATCTTTTGGATGATTTCGTAGAGTAAATGCACAAAGCAGGCAGAGCGGCCCTTAGGATGAGCTGCGTTGCCTGCTTTGAGCTGCCGAATTTCGTATACTTCGGCAGCGGTGTGCCACAAAACAGCTTGTTCTGGGTGCACCGCTGCCAGAAAGTAATGTTTAATCAATGATCGTCACGTTATTGTAAAGATGTATATCGTTCCATGAATTTATCAGCTGTGGATTAAAAGTCGTATTCTGTGATTTTATCCCGATAGATGCTTAGAGATGAATTTTTATATTGCTTAGCGTAACCTCTTGGGACATAGATGTGCTGTAGTTCTGGAAGGAAACTTCCTAGGCTATAGTCCTTCGGGTCAGTACATTTGCAGTATATGTCAGTAAGCATAGGACAGTTATCTGCACCATTGCTGAATATTTCCAATGAGGACGGGAGAACCAATGTCGTCAGAGCCGCACATCCGTTGAATGCTCCGTATATTTCCCTGACTCCTTCTGGTATGCTTATCTCAGTCAGATTGTTGCATTCACTGAACGCATAAGATTCAATTATTTCCACTGTAGCCGGTACCTCGAATGATGTGATTGGAGTATAGGAGAATGCGCCTCTTTCAATGACTTTTACATCACCTTTGATCGTAATATCCTCAAGTCTTGAATTCAGGAACAGATTCTGGCTGATTTCAGTTATACCGGAAGGAAGTGTTATTGCTTTTAGTCCGGAGTCGCTGAATGCATATCGTTTCAGTGATTCAAGGGATTCGGGGAGATGTATGCTCTGAAGTTTGGAGCAATATGAAAAGGCACCATCCCCGATGCTTTTGATTCCATCAGGAAGGGTTACATTCTCCAATCGGCTGCATCCGTGGAAGACTTCACTTTCCAGAACGTCGATACCTGATGGTAGTACAATGCTCACCAATCTATGACATTGGCTGAAGGCAGAACTTCCTATATGCTTCAAACCCGAAGGAAAGTCTATCCTGTCAATTGAACCACAATAACTGAAGGCTGCAATTCCTATAGACTCAAGATTTTCCGGAAGATCGAAAGCCTCGAGATATAAGCAGTTATAGAATGCTTCATCACCAATATGTTTTATTGTATTCGGCAGACGGACTCTGCATAACTTGAACCTATCTTTCGTAAATGCTTTTGCCGGGAGGCTGTTGACCGCATTCTTGAATTCTATCACACCTCTGCCATTAGAATAAGAGTGTGAAATGATGTCTTCCTCTGCAAAGCCTATATGCTCCATCTGATTGTCATCCGTTGTCTTGTACCAGATCTGGTTGTCAGGCATGATGACTTCTTCAGACCAATGATTCTCTTCTTGCTCATTTACAGGCTTTTCGCATGAAGAAGCCATGCAGCACGCAGTGATCATGCATAGGAAATAGAATACTCTTCTCATTGTCGGAATTTTTAAAGGTTCCAGCCGCAGTGGGCGAGGAACCACTGGATGTCCTCTTCACTCAGGCGTGGCTGCTGCTTGAGGATTTCAGGAAGATTGTTGTAGTTCTTCATAAACTCCTCAGTGAGTTCTGCTGCCTTTTCCGGTGCATAGAGGATAGCCTCGTTGATATTGCCCATCATAGCGAGATCGTCGATCGGGTCAGCTCCGGTGCGGAACTTGAGGGCCTCGATGCTTCGTGCCATACGGCGTGACAGACCGATAAGTCCCTGAGCGATTGCAGGCTGTGCGTCTGAGTATGTAATGACAATATTCTTTTCTGAAGAACAGTCTGTTACCGGTACGTCGATTACGAATGCAAGGTTTTCTCCAAGGTATTCATAAGAAACATTCTCTCCATTGACGGTTACATTTACCGGAGCCTGGCTTGCGAGAACCTTTACCTTGAAGTTTCTTTCCGAAGGCATTCCGGAGTAAGAACCCTTACGTGATGCTATGGTGATGGTCTGAGTGTTTCCGTTCCATCTGTTGGCAAGAGAGGTTGTTGCGAATGAATCCGCATAGTCCTTGTCGTTACCTGCGTCCTCATACATATTGAAGCATCCTTCTCCACCAGGGAATACCGTTACATAGATGTCCTCATCGTTGTTGTTGAGGTTCTCTACTTCTTTTCCGTAGAAAGGAAGAACAGAGCCGGCCTTGATGTAGATACCATACTCATCAAGTGCGAAATTGCGCTTTACTACAGCGCCACCTTCGAGAAGGACTCCGGTGTGAAGCTCATACCAGCTGCCTTCAGGAAGCCATATCTCCATCTGAGCGAATCCATCTGTCATAGGCTTGGTGACGGGAGCGATGAGCATATCATCTCCGAACATATACTGGCTGCGGAATCTTGCATCATATGCTTCCTCGGCTGCAGGCCAATCGTAGTACAAAGGACGGCAGAGAGCGATACCATCGTCATATCCCTTACGTGCCATTGTGTAGATGTATGGGGCCATATCGTAACGCTGACGTACTGTCTGACGGATGACATTGGTATATTCCTCTGTGAATACCCAAGGCTCCTTGTTGAGCGCTCCGCTCTTGGAACTGTGTGTGCGCATCACAGGGCTGAAGCCACCGTACTGAAGCCATCTTGTGTACATTTCAGGGTCTATTGTGTTTCCAAGGTGGCCTCCGATGTCGTGGCTCCAATATCCGTAGAGTACATTTGATGCAGTGGAAGTGAAATATGGCTGGAATTCAAGCGATTTCCAGGTAATGGTCGCATCTCCTGAGAAGCCGATCTGATAGCGATGGTTTCCAAGACCTCCCCAACGATGGTAAAGCAGAGGACGCTTGTCACCGTTACGCTCCATATCTGTAAAGTAGGCGTAGTTGATCCACCAGGTGTTGTGGAGCTTGTCAAGCTTTGTGTCGAATACGTGCTGCTGCCAGTCGAGCCACCAGAAATCGACGCCCTCCTTCTGCATAGGATGCATTACCTGCTCGAACATATTGCTCATAAATTCCTTATCGGAGTTTATCCATTCGATACGCTCCTTTGAAGATGGGTCCTTACCCAGACTCTTTGCAAGGGCAGGGTAGCATTCCTCCCAATGGTCGAATCCGTCAGCAGGGTGAAGATTCAGTGTGACCTTCAAGCCTTCATCCTTGAGATAATCCATAAATTTTTTCGGATCAGGGAATATGCTCTTGTTCCAGGTCCAGCCGGTCCAGCCACCGCGTCCCGGATCGGTATAATGCCAGTCCATATCCACTACGAGCACGTCCAGAGGAATATCGTATGCGTGGAATTTATCTACCAAAGTACGCATCTCTCTGTCAGAGTATGCCCAGTAGCGGCTCCACCAGTAACCGAAAGTAAAGCGTGGAGGGAGCGGCATCTTTCCTGCAAATACGGTGAAATCCTTCAATGCCGCCTTATAGTCCTGACCATATGCCATAAAATACCAATCCTGGCATTCCTTGGCCTCTCTTTCCTTTACCCAAGCCCAGTCAGAATCATCGAAAAGGTAGCTTTCAGATTCGTCAATGAGTGTCCATCCGTCTCTTGCAAGGATTCCGTCCTCGAACTGACGGATTTCACCTTTCTTTATATCTGCCACCCAGGTCTGGGTCTGCAAGTCTCCGTCCAGTCCGTCCAATGTTCTGAATGTTCCCTTGAGGTTTTCTTTCTGCTCCATTCCGGGCTTCCAGGTGAAGAATCCGTCATTGGCTTTGATTGTAAGATTGGATGCGTCGAACTTTCCGCTTCCGGTCTTATATTCGAGTGTCATTCTGCTTGTCTCGATCCTGACCTTCTTACCTATTCTTCTGATCTTGTAGTCAACCGAAGGGTAATCTCTTTCTGAGGCAACAAAGGATGCCAGATCGTTGAACTTGCCTTCCGGCTGCCATTCAAGACGGATAACTCCGTCAGTAATCACTGTGAATCGCACCTGGTTGTCCTGATATGCAATATTGCTTTCGGATTGTGCGGAAAGTGATGCTGCAATCAGAAGCATCACTGAGATGAAAAAAATCTTTACTTTTGTCATAAAACATTGATCATATATCTTGTAAACATAGGTAAAAATCCTTAAATAACCAACGGGAAACCCGTGTCAGTTGGGTGACCGGTAGGGTTTTCTGTGTGAGAAGAACAGATAAAAATCCCGTATCAGTCATAGCGACCGATACGGGATCATATGAGCAAAGGATAGGTTTAGAGATTGTTCTTCTCGATATCCTTGAAGTATCTGTATGTGTTCACCTTGAGCTCTCCAACTGCGAGTTCGTCCGCAACGATGATTCCGTGTGGATGTGCCTGGAGTGCAGAAAGGGTGCAGGCCTGTGAATAAGCTCCTTCGATGGCTGCCTTGAGGGCATTGGCCTTCTTGTGACCGAAGGCGAGAACGAGAACTTCCTTCGCATCCATTACTGTACCGACACCTACTGTAAGAGCTGTGGTAGGAACCTTGCTGAGGTCACCGTCGAAGAAACGTGAGTTTACGAGGATGGTGTCATATGTGAGGCTCTTTACTCTTGTACGTGAAACGAGTGATGAGTAAGGCTCGTTGAATGCGAGGTGACCGTCTTCACCTACACCGCCCATAAAGAGGTCGATTCCGCCGGCTGCAGCTATCTTTTCCTCGTATGCAGCGCACTCTGCAGCGAGATCCTCTGCATTTCCGTTGAGGATATTGATGTTTTCTTTCGGAACATCCACGTGATCGAAGAAGTTCCTTGCCATAAACGAGTGGTAGCTTTCAGGATGCTCCTCAGGGAGTCCTACATACTCGTCCATATTGAATGTGATGACATTCTTGAACGATACTTCTCCAGCCTTGTACATACGGATGAGTTCCTGATAAGTTGCCACAGGAGTTCCTCCGGTAGGAAGTCCGAGAACGAATGGCTTGTCAGTTACGGCAGCCTTCGCCTTGATGCGCGACACGATATAGCGTGCAGCCCATACTGAGCCTTTCGCGCTGTTTTCATTGATAATAACTCTCATATTCTTAAAATAATTTTACAAATACTTCAATTGCCTGATATTCAGCCATTCCGAGCTCGTCGTAGAGGCGTGCAGTATTCTGGGTTCTCTCTTCTGCCCTCTGCCAGAATTCGCGTGGATCTTCGCCTGGGAACGGCACGATATCCTTCTGTGAGAGGTGACGATAGATGGCGTGACGTTTCTTGATCACTTCATCAGGGCTGAGTGGAACTGCCATATCGACCTTTCCAAGCTCCCACTCCATCCAGGCTCCTCTGTAAAGCCATACGTGGCAGTCTTCGAGCCAAGCCTCTCCCTTGAGCTGGTTGTTAGCCTCAAGAACAGCCTCCGTGCATACACGATGTGTTCCGTGAGGGTCAGCGAGGTCGCCGGCGAGGTAAATCTGATGTGGCTGAACTTTCTGGAGAAGTTCAATGATGATGTCGATGTCAGCCTGGGTACGTTCTCCCTTCTTGATTCCTCCGGTCTCGTAGAACGGAAGGTTCAGGAAGTGGCAGTTGGTCTGGTCGTTGAGACCGAACGAGCGGACTGCACTCTTTGCCTCTGCACGTCTGATGGCTCCCTTGAGGTTCAGAAGAGCTCTCGGCTCAGGCTGTCCAGGCTTCTTTGATGCAATGATTTCCTTCACCTCGTCAAATCTGTCTCCGAATCCGAGTTCGCGTGCCGCATCCATATGCTGGAGCACCACATCGTCGTGAACGGCTACATTACCCGAAGTTTCATATGCTACGTGCACATCGTGTCCCTGCTCTACAAGTCGGATGAATGTACCTCCCATCGAGATGACGTCATCGTCAGGATGTGGAGAGAAAATTACCACCTTCTTCGGGAATGGAGTTGACGGTACCGGTCTTGTGCTGTCGTCAGCATTCGGTTTTCCTCCCGGCCATCCGGAAATGGTATGCTGAAGGTCATTGAATACCTTTATGTTGATCTGTGCATAAGGACCGTGCTGCTCGAGAAGCTCTCCCAGACCGTGCTTCAGGTAATCGCCCTGAGTGAGTTTCAGGATCGGCTTATGTACCTGTTCGCAGAGCCATACTACTGCCTTTCTAATGAATTTAGGAGTCCATTCACACGGGCCGACAAGCCAAGGGGCTACGTTTCTGATAAGCAGGCTTGCCGCATTTTCGTCAATATATGATGAGATGTTCTCGTGTCTCTGGAGGAATGTAACCGGACACATAGGATCAATAGGATCCTCGGTGAACTGCTTCACTATCTGAGCCTTATCCTCGCCCCAGCCGATGAGGTGGATCTTCTTTGCGGAGAGCATTGTGGAAATACCCATTCCGATGGCTTTGTCCGGAGTCTCTGCTATGTTGGCAAAGTTCTTGGATTCTCTTTTTCTGGAACTGTAAGGCAGAAGGATTGTCCTTGTTCTGCTCTTGTCCGAAGCACCAGCTTCATTGAATCCTATCTGTCCCTGCATTCCTGTTCCCATAACAAGAAGGTCTAGTCCTGTGGCCTTTGCGTCGAAATCTGCGCAGAATGCTGTGACAGCTTCGGTGTCAAGGATTTCAGTAAGCTTAGGTATATGTACGTTTTCAGGATTTATGTCGATATGAGCCAGAAGGTCGCTGTACAATCTGCGGTTGCGGCTCTGATTGTCTGCCGGAGCAGGGTAGTACTCGTCAATGCAGAAGATCTCGACATTCCGGAATGAAACCTTTCCTTCCTTATGAAGTCTGACCAAAGACTTGTAGAGAGGTACCGGTGATGAGCCTGTACTCAGACCAAGGCGATAGACACCATCGCATTTGTTTATCGCATCAGCGATCTTAACGGCAAGGCGCTCACTTGCAGCGTCCTCATCCTCAAAGATATGAGCGGGTATCCTTTCATAACTGTGCTTGATTCCGATAGGAAGTCCGGCTTCGATAAGACCTCCGTCTTTTGGTAAGGTAAATTTACTCATATTTTAAATATTTTTATTTTATCCTGCAAAGATATGAAATTATTTTGGTATTTTATGGAACAGTGTTCTATTTGCAGACCATAATGTCAAGAATCATATTGTCGGTATGCTGCATTCCGACAGAACCGATCTGTCCGAGATTCTGAATTGTCTTTTCAATGTCGTTTTCAATGATGCCGTCGTGCGCAGATATGCATATGCCTTCTCGTGCGAGGACAGCTGACTGAAGGGCGCTTGAAACGCCGGAAGCTACCTTCATCGCGCAGCCGACCTTTGCTCCGTCGCAGACCATTCCGGTGATGTTTCCGATCATATTCTTGATGGCCGCACATATCTGTCCGTAGTCACCGCCTCTGAGATATACCAGTCCGCAGGCCGATCCTGTAGATGCGATCACGCAGCCGCAAAGGGCAGAAAGCTTTCCGAGATATCCTTTGATGTGGATTGCTATCAAGTGGCTGAGAACCAGAGCCCTGGCCAGTCTCTCGTCATCTGTTCCGTATCTGATGGAATAGGCGATTACCGGCATAGTCACTGTAATTCCCTGGTTTCCGCTTCCCGAGTTGCTCATTGCGGCAAGGGTGCAGCCAGCCATACGTGCGTCAGAAGCGGCTGCAGTCAAAGACATAGCATAGCAGAGGAAGTCTTCACCGAACACTTCGCGATTGTCATTGAGATTGATGGCATAGCCTACCTTCAAGCCATATTGGCCGGTAAGGCCTTCCTTGGCAAGCGCGAGATTCAAGGTGCGGGATTCAAGGATGAATTCAATATCTTCATAGGCCACCGTTGAAGCAAAGTTTACGATTTCCTTGACGGTCAGATGGTAATCGAGGGTTGTCTTCTGCTCCGGACATTCGGATCCGGCTGCTTTTCTGGCAGAGGACAATATGTTGCCGTCAAGGCTGGTCTCTACGATATTGTCGTGATCGTTTTCAATGACAGCGGATGCACAATGTCCATCATAGTCAATATTGGCCTTGACATAAAGTTTCAGAGTAGTGTCCGCCAGACCTACTGTAACGGACTTGTCTTCCACAAGTTCTTTGGCACGGGCGATCGAGGATTCGTCCAGGTCGTTAAGGACTTCAAGGCCGTATTCCGATCTTCCGCATACAGCACCGAGTGCTGCAGCGATATGGAGTCCGACCATTCCGGTGCCGGGAATACCTACGCCCATACCGTTCTTCAGGATATTGCCACTGACCTCGATCCTGAGGCTGTAGCCCTTACCCATCCTCCAGGATGCTTCAGGCGCACATTTCTCTTCAATGATCTCCATTGCCTTTGCAACGGCAAGTGCTACGGCAATCGGTTCCGTACATCCGAGAGCCGGCTTGACTTCTTTGCGGATCAGTTCGATGATCTCTGCTTCTCTTGCGGTCATTTGTTGAAAAATTCTAAGGTTGTCTTTATTATATTGTCTATGTTCTTTTCGTCCTTGAGAGTTTCGATAGGGAAGCCTATGCTTACTGCTCTGTATCCTTTGCCCTCGTAGCAGACTGCTGCAGAAATATCTGTGTCGCTGTAGCGGATGAATGTGCTGCCGGTCTTCGATGAAACAGGGGAGAGACCGTCCGGAGTTTCCACGCTGTAGCATTCATCATTCATCGTATTATGGAATCCGAAAGCCTTTCCTTTACGGCTGTCGAATCTGGTACTCTTGACAAATCTGACGGTTCCGAGCCTGCTGCCGTGGTTCCTTACCCACTTGTATCCGAGTACCTCGCGTGCAAATGTCCTGGAGTCCGCTCTGAATGCGCTGTCTATCTGAACCGGGTAAACCTGATCCCAGATGTCAGTTGCAATGTATGCTCCGCTGGCTAGGATATTGCCACCTTCAGAAGCATATGCCCTGAGTGCATTCTGCATATCTGCATTGAAGACGGTATACCTGCATTCTTTGCTGTTTCCTGTCATCGTCGTAACCTGCTTTCCGCAGATAAGGTCTGTGGTCCAGGCAGCCTTTCTGAATGTAGTGTCACTGACGAAAGCTTCATTGCTGCAGGAGAAGAATGCATATCCGGCTTTCATTATGGCTTTTCCGTGTATGGACGGATAATCGAATGTGTTTCCGGCTACAATCTTGCCGGCATAGTCATCGTATGATGCTCCGAAGCCGGGATTATCGTTGGATATATATTCAGAGTCACGTCTTAGCTGGTACATTTCTCCTATATATGCTATGTCCCTTACGTGAGGAACTCCGCTGTCCAGGTCGTTACGGAATCCTGCATACTCCGGTGTGTCAATGAATGCGGGACCGCTCACTCTGTCGAAATTGTTCACAATCAATACCTTCCTCTCTGATATGCCTTTTGAAGGCAGGCCGATGCTGAGGGTTTCAGACGGAAATGCTTCGCCTCCTTTGTTGCACGCTGCTATGCGGAAACTGTATATCTTTCCAGGCTTGATGTCCACCTCCGTGTGATATTTTCCATCCTTGCCTCTTGCCGGATCGATCTTCCGTCCTGTGTCGAAGCCTCCGTCGTCGATTCTGGTGTAAAGAATGAAACCAGTAGCCTGTGCCGTCGGCTCGATAGGGTCGATTGTCTCCCTCCAGCTTATCACGGCCTTGCCCTTGCTGCTGAAATGCACTCCCATATCGCTGACCGGAAGCGGCTGCACTGTATATGGCGTTCCGTACCGGTTGCTCATATACTTGAGCATACCTTTGTATACGGCACGGCTTACGGTGAATCTGAATGCAGGGTCAAGTCCATATTTCATATCTGCAAAATTCTGATGGGAAAGAAGCTCCAGAAGCATTGCAGGGCAGGATGGGGTACGGGATTCTCTGTAAGATCTGTCCCAGACGCACCTTCTGCTCCAATCGGGGTTGTATGAGGCCTGTATGTCATTTACAATCTGACTCTGTACCAGATCTGCAAATTCTCTGCTGGTCATTCTGTTCTCACCTCCGGGAAGCTTTTCCGATCCTTCCGATCTGAGGGTGTATATGGCCAATGTACCTACTATGGAATCGTTCGGAGTAATGCCGGCATCAGAATGGAAGCCCAGGGAAAGATCTACAGGTATGCCTTTGCCAGGCTTTTTGGACGGATTCATATCCGATCCCCTGCTGATCCATTCCACCCAGTCTCCTCTTGACATATAATCATCCTTGTAGTCGCTCTGCTGCTCGTTCTGACTGAAAATATCCGAAGGCACACCGGCCCATTGCAGCCAGTAACGTGCTCCCTCTGCAGAACGTGGCATACCGGAAGTGACAGCTTCTTCGTCAGATCCCTTGCGTTTTCTTGCGATATTTCCCATTCCGCCCCCGAAGCGTACGGCGTCTGCTGTCACTATACTGCGTTTTTCGTGACCATATCCCGCAGGAGTGACATTGGTAAGACTTACATATCCTTCCGACCCTTCGCCGAATTCAAATGTTCCGAGATATATCCAAGTACCGCCGCCAATCTTTTGATTGACAATGAATTCGCTCTGTCCCCCGAGATGACGGACGGTGTAATGAGCGCTTGTCGTACTTTCAGGGAGTGACTTATATGATATGTAAACTGCGTATTCTCCTCTTTCGGGAATTTCAGGACGCCAGACAGCCTCTGCTTCTCCTTTATTGCCTTCAAGTACGCAGGCAGCTTTTCGTGCAGAGCCTGCTGTGAATGGGTTCTCAAGACCTGCGTACACCGGCTTCAAGGCTGCGAATCCGGCTCCAGCATCAGTCCACTTCCCGCTTTCCTTGTAAGATGCCTTGCCATAAGCCTCGTCTATTACGTCAAAATCCGCTATCACCTCGTTTCTCTGAACATCCCTTTCGCGCGGAAGCAGCACATAAGCTCCCGCATTTTCCAGCATCGGTACAAGGTAAGGGAGCACGAAACTCTGTGTGAACATATCTTCCACTGTCTGGAAGAGGCACGGGCGCTGCCATATCCATCGTTCCAAGCTTTCGTCGAAATATCTTCCGTGACTCTGCCATACGGCTATGTTCTTTCCGCTGAGTCCTTCAGGGTAAGCCTCCTGACCGATTTCAGTGACAAGCTGCTTTCTGCCCGATGGCTGCTTGACCGCATCTTTCAGTCCTGTCGGCTGTCCGTCAAATCCCAGTTCCGCTGTCACAAGCCTGTCTAAAGCTATGTTCTTGCTGTATACGGCTCCAAGGTCATAGTTCCTGTATTTTTCCGGAAAACGCTTTTTCAGCTCTTTTCTGAACCACTGTGGTTCTCCCTTCCTCCAGGGATAGTCTCCCAGAGATTCTGTGAAATAGAAGTCCAGGACTTTGCCTCGCTTCATTATGCTTTTCAGTCTGAGCTTGCCCTTCACGTCCCTGTTTTCCTTCAATACGACGTCAAGGGAATCGCAGACAGGCAGGAAATCCTTCATTATGGCACTCTGACCGAATGAAGTGGTGCAGAGTATGAGTGTGAATATCGTGATTATGAATTTTTTCATAGGTCAGTCTTTCTGAAAATAATGTAGAGGAAGATTACAAGTGCAGAGCATTCCATACCTAGGATGTCTGCATAAAAGTCCTCGATTTCGTAACTGCGGTATTCGGACAGGCCTTGAAGATGTTCTGTACCCATAGCCAGACCAACTCCTACTGCAAATACAGCGAGAAGTACCAGGATATGTCGCCATCTTCCCGGATATGCAGGCTTGAACGCTGTGTATGCAATTACCGGATAAGGCAGGAACATAAGGAAATGGCCGATCTTGTCAACGGGAATTCCCCATAAGGACCTGCTCAGGGATGGTATCTGCTCGGGTCTGGCAAGACACACCATCAGGACCGCAGCAAAATAGCAGCAGAGAACCAAAGCCCATATGTATCTCTTGTTCGATTTCATTAAAGTGCCTGCATATCATTCAGCTTCCTGTAGTAGCCGTCCATAGCTATCAGTTCTTCGTGCTTTCCTCTCTCGACTATCCTGCCCTCGTGCATTACACAGATCTCATCTGCATTCCTGATAGTGGACAGACGATGTGCTATGGCAACGGTGGTCCTTGAAGATGTAAGCCTGTCGAGGGCTTCCTGGACAATCTTTTCCGATTCTGTGTCAAGCGCAGATGTCGCTTCGTCGAGGATAAGTACAGGAGGATTCTTCAGGATGGCCCGTGCAATGCTTATCCTCTGTCTCTGACCTCCTGAAAGCTTGCTTCCGCGGTCACCGATATTGGTCTGGTAACCATCTTCCTTTTCCATAATGAAGTCGTGGGCATTAGCGATTTTTGCCGCCTCAATCACCTGCTCCATTGTGGCTCCTTCCACTCCGAAGGCTATATTGTTGAATATGGTGTCGTTGAAAAGTATCGCTTCCTGATTTACATTTCCGATCAGGCTTCTGAGATCCTTTACCCGGAAGTCCCTGATGTCTGTGCCGTCCAAAGTGATCTTTCCTTCACATACGTCGTAATATCTCGGAATGAGGTCCACCAATGTGGATTTGCCCGATCCTGACTGGCCTACAAGAGCCACAGTCTTTCCTTTAGGGATAGTTATGTCGATATTGTGAAGTATTTCCTTGCCTTTCTCGTAGCTGAATGAAACTCCCTCGAAGCGGATGCCTTCACTGAATCCCTGAAGATTCGCCGGTGAGGCCGGTTCCTTGATATCGTTTTCGGCATTCATAATCGTATCCACTCTCTCCATAGATGCAAGTCCCTTGGGGATATTGTAGCTGGCGCGGGAGAATTCCTTGAGAGGGGCCAGCACACTATAAAGGATCGTCATATAGAAGATGAAGGTAGGAGCGTCGATAGGAGCCTTGTCGCTGAGGATCAATGTGCCTCCGAACCAAAGTACAATCATAATCATTATGGATCCCAGCAGCTCGCTTACCGGATGTGCAGACGCCTGTCTTACAGCTACTTTCGCTGATGCAGTCCTGTATTCATTGGCAGTGGCGGTGAACCTCTGCTTCATCTTGTCTTCGGCGATGAAGGCCTTGATCACGCGGAGACCTCCGAGAGTCTCGTCGAGCTGGGCCATTGTCTCGCTCCATTTGCCTTGAGCCTCAAGCGACTGTCTTTTCAGTTTCTTGCCTATGGCACTCATACCCCAGGCCATTACAGGAACTACTGTTATGGTGAACAGGGTGAGTTCCCAGCTGAGATATATCAGGGCTGAAAAATAGCAGATGATGAGGATAGGATTCTTCAGAAGCATATCCAGAGAGCTGATGATGGACACTTCGATTTCAGTTACGTCACCGCTCATCCTTGCGATGATGTCGCCCTTCTTCTGCTTTGAGAAAAATCCCATAGGAAGACTGAGGAGCTTGTTGTAAACCATTGTCCTTATGTCTCTTACAATGCCGGTCCTGAGAGGTACCATTACAGCTGAAGATGCAAAATAGCAGCTGGTCTTGAGCAGAGTCATAAAACCGAAGACCACTCCCAGGATAAGGAGTGTGGTGGAGCCGCCCCATTTGTCGATGAGCTGGCTGACATACCAGTAGAAATTGTTCATCAACGCCTCTTTTGTCGGCATTCCGTCCCAAGGGATGAACTCATAGACATTATTGTCCATCTTGAACAGAATGTTCAGGATAGGGATCAGCAGGGCGAATGAGAAGATGTTGAAAACTGCTGACAAAAGGTTCAGTACCACTGAGCCTGCAAGATATTTCTTATATGGAGCGGCGAATCGCTTGAGAACTTTCCAGAATGCTTTCATTTTCAGTCGTTTTGTAATATTGCACATTATGTGTCTATGCGCAAACTACAAATATAGCAATATTATTCCGGATTTACAGCATTTTCTCGATCCAGTGATATATGAGATATATTCTTTTCTGAAGAACTTCCATATTGAGCGTCGAGACTGTATCGCGAGGCTTGTTGTTGTTCAGGGTGATGCCGGATGTGAACATCACGGCTGGTATCCTGTTTTCTGCGAAGACATTCTGATCGGAGAGCCTGTAGAAGAGTTTCGTGAAGTTTTCGCTTCCGTAGTAGGTGAATCCCAGATCGAGTCCGATATCATATGAATCGTTGCATACCTTCAGCATATCGTTGTATGCTCGTTTGATGTTGGGATTGCCCAGCATTATGACATAGTCCTCACGATTTTTATTCAATGGGGCCAGACTGCTTCCGATCTGGTCTATATTGACCATAAAAGCTATCTTGTCCTTTGTGATTTTCTTTCCGCTTACGGGGTCCTTCAGCTCGCCGCCGGCTATCATATCCCAAAGTTTCCGGGAACCTGCCATATTCATTTCCTTGGCGTCAAAAGCTACGAATATGATGTTGCTTCCGAATGAGCGGCCGATCGAACGTGTCATTGCCAGCATATCAGCAACGGATGTCATTGCCACGACTCCGGATGCATTGGCGTCAGCTCCGGGATAGAATCTTCCTTCTACTGTGCCGAGATGATCGTAATGTGCTCCTACAATGACGTAGCTGTCAGGATGGGTCTTGGCCGATCCGGGGAGGAATCCCAGAATATTATGTCCTGTCGTGCCGTTTTCTGTGATAAGGGACTGCCCCCATCCTTCTCCCAGCTTAAGCAGTCCGGTGGCCTTGAACTTTTCTGAAATCCAGAATCCGGCTTCGACGCTTCCTCTGGTGCCGGTCGCTCTGCCCTGGCAGATAGAGTCTGTAAGAAATGTCACTTCGCGCTGTATCTTCTCAGGCGTCACAAGGTTACGTGCCGGCTTATGCATAGTCAGCCTTGTGTTCTGAGCTTGAGATGCAAAGCATGACAGAAGCAATATGACTGACAATACTGCACCAATAATATATTTTTTTGAGTTTTTTGTCTGCATCCGCGCAATAAATGACTATATTTGTAAATTGCCTTTAAAGGGTATATCCCTTTCAGGCCGCCAAAAATAGGAAAAAACAATAACAACGGAAAATTTTTTGTCGATATGCATAAAGTGTTCAAGTGCCTTGCCGTAATTTTCATCCTTCTGCTTGCCGGAGGAACGGAGGCTTCGGCCCAATACGACAAGGACGTCTTCTTTATGCGTGGAAGACAGGCCCTTGCTGACGGCAAGTATTCGCTTGCCATAGAGAATTTCAATGTGCTCGCCCGTCTGGATACGGCTGACTATTATACGTTTTTCTTCAGAGGAATCGCCAAATACAATCTTGGTGACCTCCGTGGTGCCAAAAGAGATTTCGACCGTTCGGTGAGCATAAATCCCGTCTTTACATCCGGATGGCATTACAGAGGAATCACGGAAAGCCGTTTCGGTAACTATGAGCAGGCCCTGAAGGATCTTCAGCAGGCGATTGAACTGCGTCCCGGATATGAAGGACTTTATTTCAGCAGGGGTGTTACATACTTTCTTGCCCAACAGTTCGATAATGCGATAGGGGATTTCGACAGATATATCAGAAAGGAGCCTAAAGATCCGTCTGCATATCTTAACAGGGGAGCCAGCTGGCTTTTTCTTGGGGATACGCTGAAGGCGGTCCAGGATTACAACAAGGCGATCAAGCTGGACCGTTTCGATCCGGAAGGATATGTCCGCAGGGGACGTCTGTATGCCGCTCAGAAGAATTACGACCTGGCTATGAGTGATATGGACCGTGCCATAGAACTTGATACAGCCAATACCTTCGCCTATTTCAACAGAGCCATAATGCTTTATGAGCAGGAACGCTACAAGGAGGCGATGAATGATCTGAACCGGGTGCTGCAGGATGAACCCGGCAATGCCCTCACTCTATATAACCGAGGCCTGATCAGCGCCCAGCTCGGGGCTTACGAGGATGCCCTTGAAGATATGGACAGAGTGCTCAATATCAATCCGGACAATGTCCTGGCCATCTTCAACAGGGCTTCGATCTTCATCGAACTGGGACAATATCAGAATGCGCTCGAAGATTATGACAGGGCCATTGAACTTTATCCGGACTTCGCCAAGGCATATATGAACCGTTCATATGTCAAGAATCTTCTCGGCAGGAACAGAGAGGCTAAGAAGGATTATGACATAGCTCAGAGGAAGGTGGCGGAATATCGGGCGAAGAATGTGACAGATGCCGGATCATTTGCCGATACGACCAAGAAATACAGTTCACTTATTTCGCTGGATGCGGAATTTGCAAAGAAAGATTTCAACGACGAACTTCTCCAGCACCGCGACATAGACATACGCCTGAGGTCATTGTATAAATTCGTGCTGACGGGAGAAAAGGACAATACCGTCTATGCCCTGAACCGTGGATATGAGAATCCTCTCATAACCCGTTTCGAGAACCAGCTTCCTGTCGGAGTGAAGGTGCTCAATGTGCCGGAGCAGCTCTCTGCAAAGGAACTGGCTTCAGTGGAAGCTGTGGCTTGGGATGGAGAGCCTGATGCGGAAAAGCTTTTCCTGAGGGCATTGTATGACTATGACGGCAAGCAGTTCAATTCATCGCTGAACTATTACGGCGAGGCTATTGAAAAGGCCGAGGACGAAGCTGCCGGTTACAATGCATTGTACTCGGCATTCTATCATCTGAACCGTGGTGTGCTCAGGGCGGAGATGATTGATTTCATTTCATCGATAGAGAGCAATGTCCAGGTTCTTTCAATGGATGATTCCGGCAATACGAGGGCTCGTGTAAAAGATCAGGTGATCCGTCAGTATGACTACACCGATGCCATAGAGGATATGAAGAAGGCAGCCCAGATGGTTCCGGATCTGCCGTATGTCTACTATAATCTCGGTAACCTTTATTGCTTGTCTTCGGAGCATATTAGTTCAATAGAAAATTATACTAAAGCCATAGATCTGTATCCATATATGGGAGATGCATATTTTAATAGAGGATTGGTTCTTATCTATCTGAAAGACAAGGAAAAAGGATGTATTGACCTGTCGCGTGCCGGTGAATTGGGAGTGCAGGATGCATATGGCGTGATCAAAAAATATTGTGAGGAGGAAAATGAATAGGAAAGCTTTGATTTTTGATATGGGAGGCGTGCTTGTGGATCTGGATATCGAGGATTGCAAGAGGGCCTTCAAGGATTATCTCGGTTATGACAGGATAGATGAAATCATCGACCCCTGCCATCAGAAAGGTATTTATGGGGATCTGGAAGAGGGAAAACTTACTGCAGAGGAGTTCAGGCAGATAGTCCTGTCTGAGTCTCGTCCGGGATCTCCTGCAGAAGATGTAGACAGAGCGATGTGGCATATATTGACCGGAATCGAGCCTTATAAGATTTCGCTTCTGAAGAGATTGGCTGAGAATTATGACCTTTATATGCTCAGCAACAATAATGCGATCTGTCTCCCGCGTTCCAGACAGCTTTTTGCGGAGGCGGGAGCTACCCTCGAGGAACTCTTCCGGAAGTGTTATTTTTCATTTGAAATGAAAGCCCTGAAACCTTCTGAGGAATTCTATAAGGCTGTGATGGAGGATATAGGAGGCTCTGCGGAAGATATGCTTTTCATCGATGATTCGCAGAAAAATGTGGACGGATCGATCAGGGCCGGACTTCCTGCGGTGTATTATGAGCCGGGGACAGATCTGGAGGCACTGTTGGATAAAGTGTTGGAGGGCTGGAACTGATGGTGAAATTTATGAGCCTTTCGAGCGGAAGCTGCGGCAACTGCTATTATCTTGGAACAGAAAACAGTGGAATACTTATAGATGCCGGCGTAAGTATCCGTCGCCTGAAGAAGGCGCTTCAGGAATATAATCTGACGACAGATTCCTTTTCGGCTGTGCTGGTAACGCACGACCATCTGGATCATATACGTCATCTGGGGTCTTTCTGCAAACGTCTGAGCAAGCCTGTATACACGGCCGGAGCCATACATAATGCACTTGCCCGTCATACATTCACTGCACCGACCATTGGCCCTTGCCGGAGAATGCTTGAAGAAGGGGAGTGGAATGAAGTGGCCGGATTCAAGGTGCGTTATTTCGTAGTGCCGCACGATGCGACACAGACAGTGGGTTATGCTATAATGGCAGATGACCGTATGTTCGTGATAATGACCGATATCGGACGTATGACCGATGAGGCTGTAGAATTTGCCCGTCAGGCGGATACTGTCGTGGTGGAGTCGAATTATGATATGGATATGCTGATGAGCGGTCCATACACATATGAGCTAAAGATGCGCATTGTCCAGGGATGCGGACATCTCAGCAATGACGAATGCGCCAGTGCCATAAAGAGGTTCTGGCACCCTGCCTTGAAGAATATATTTCTCTGCCACCTGAGCGAGAATAACAATACCCACGACCTTGCATACAGGAGTGCGGCTGCCGCTCTCAGCGAGATCGGGGTGGAAAAAGGAACTGTATCTCTGCGATGCCTGCCGAGACAATATCCTTCGCAAATGTTTGAATTATAACAATATATGAAACCGAACCATAACCGGAGCCTTTCTCCGGAACTTAAGGAGAAACTTTCGAAGATCCGACATCTGGCCCTCGATATGGATGGGACAATCTATATGGGTACCACCCTTTTCCCGTTTACCATCGATTTTCTGAATGAGATGAAGGCCAACGGAATCGGATACTCGTTCCTTACCAACAATCCGTCAAAGTCAGTTGCCGACTATCTTAAGAAGCTTGAAGGACTTGGCATAGAGGCTGATGAGGAGAATATGTACACGACTTCATTGGCTGCAATCGATTATATCAAGGCGCATTATCCTTCGGCAAAGCGTCTTTTCCTGCTGGGAACCCCGAGTATGATCTCCCAGTTCGAGAAAGCCGGTTTCGAGAGCTGTTCCGATGACCCGGACGATGTTCCTGACGTGCTCGTGGCGGCATTCGATATGACGTTGGAATATTCAAGGCTCTGTCGCGCTTCGTGGTGGGCGTCGCAGGGAATTCCTTATATCGCGACCAATCCGGACCGTGTATGCCCGACTGACCAGAGAACCGTACTTGTGGACTGCGGATCCATCTGTAAATGCATCGAGCACGCTACGGGACGCAAACCTGACATAACCCTTGGAAAGCCGGATCCGAATATGCTTGCGGGCATATTGGAACGTCACGGATTGAAGCCGGATGAAATAGCGATGGTAGGCGACAGAATATATACAGATACTGCTATGGCACATAATGCAGGTGCTTTCGGAGTACTTGTACTTTCCGGAGAAACTACTTTGGAGACAGCAGAGGCTGTGGCTGAGGATGCCAGTACCAATCCGGATCCTGAATTCTTCCCGCCTGATCTCATCTGTCGTGATATCAAGGAACTTGGTGAGCTGATTCTTGCATCAGGAAACAAACTTACACACTAACATAATTATGAAAAAGAACAGATTTATTGCTTTGACGGCGGCCATTGTCGCTCTGACTGCCTGCAACACTACCCCAAAGGTAGCTCCTGCGATTCCTCAGGACAAGGATATCGAGGCAAAGGTAGAGAAACTTCTCAAGGAAATGACCCTGGAGGAAAAGATCGGACAGATGACCCAGATCACTTCCACAGCTATTGCAAACGGTCTTGAAATCACTCCGGCAGGTGATTCGATCATCAGGACTTACAAGGTGGGTTCGATCCTTAATACTCCTGGCGGAATTGCCCAGACTCCGGAAGGATATGACAAGTTCGTTCAGGAAATCAACCGTATCACTCTCGAGGCGACCGGCACACCTACCCTTTATGGTCTCGACCATATTCACGGTACCTCTTATGTACTTGGAGGAACTCTCTTCCCGCAGGAAATCAATCTTGCTGCTTCCTTCAACCGCACTCACGCCTACAATATGGGTATGGTGACAGCATACGAAAGCCGTGCTGCCAATGTTCCTTGGACATTCTCTCCTACAATGGACCTTGGAAGAAATCCGGAGTGGTCACGTATGTGGGAAAGCTTCGGTGAGGATGCATATGTGAATGCACAGATGGCGGTTGCTGAGGTTAGAGGTATGCAGGGTGAAGATCCTAATCACGTAGGTCCTTATCACATTGCAGCTTGCGCCAAGCATTTTATGGGATATGGCGTTCCTGTCACAGGTCAGGACCGTACTCCGGCTTCAATCGCTGCATCTGAGCTCAGAGAAAAGCATTTCGAGCCTTTCAAGGAGGCAATGCAGGCTGGTGCTCTCAGCATTATGGTGAACTCTGCCAGCAATAACGGTATGCCATTCCACTGCAATACAGAGCTTCTCACTCAGTGGGTGAAGGAGGATCTGAACTGGGACGGTATGATCGTTACCGACTGGGCTGATATCAATAACCTTTATACACGTGAGCGCGTGGCTTCCTCTAAGAAAGAGGCTGTGAAGCTTGCCATCAATGCCGGTATAGATATGGCGATGGTTCCTTATGAATGCCAGTTCGCTATCGACCTCAAGGAACTTGTTGAGGAGGGTGAAGTTTCAATGGAACGTATCGACGATGCTGCTCGCAGAGTCCTTCGTCTGAAATATCGTCTCGGTCTCTTTGATAAGCCGGACACAATGCTTGAGGATTATCCTGAATTCGGTGGCGAAGCTCACGCCAAGCTTGCTTATGAGGCTGCCCTCGAGTCTGAGGTTCTCCTCAAGAATAACGGTATTCTTCCGCTCCAGAAGAATCTCCGTATCCTCGTTACAGGTCCTAACGCCAATTCAATGAGAACACTCAACGGCGGATGGTCTTACACCTGGCAGGGCGAGGGCGCATCTATTCCTCAGTTCACCCAGCAGTACAATACCATCTATGAAGCCCTCGACGCTAAGTTCGACAATGTCACTTATGTACCAGGCGTAGAGTATGACCTTATGAGCGGAAACTGGAAGTTTGACGAGGCTACAAGCGTCAAAGAGGCTGTAGCTGCAGCACGCAAGTCTGATGTGATCGTTGCCTGCATCGGTGAGAATACATATTGCGAGACACCTGGTAATGACGAGGATCTTGATCTTTCAGACAACCAGATCGCACTTGTGAAGGCTCTTGCAGCTACCGGCAGACCGATTGTCCTTGTGCTTAATGAGGGACGTCCAAGAATCATCCGTGAGATCGAGCCTCTTGCAACAGCTATCGTGGACATCCTTCTTCCTGGTAACTACGGTGCTGATGCCCTTGCTACTCTTCTCGCAGGTGAGGCAAATTTCAGCGCAAAGCTTCCATTCACATATCCTAAGTACACAAACAAGTTCGCTGTTTACGATTACAAGCCAGCTGAAAACCAGGGTACAATGGAAGGTGTGTATAACTACACTGCTGTTATGGACGTTCAGTGGCCATTCGGACACGGTCTAAGCTACACCAAGTTCGCTTACTCGAATATGACAGTGTCTCATAAGGAGTTCAAGGCTGATGATGTCATCAAGGTTACAGTAGATGTTACCAATGTCGGTGAAGTGGCAGGAAAGGAGAGCGTTCTTCTCTTCTCAAGCGATATCTATGCAAGCTCTACTCCAGATGTACGTCGTCTTCGTGCATTCGACAAGATCGAGCTCGCACCAGGTGAGACCAAGACAGTGGAACTTGAGGTTACAGCAAAGGATCTTGCATTTGTGAACTATTATGGAAAATGGACTCTCGAGAAGGGTGAATTCGCTCTCTCTGTTGGAGACCAGAACCAGACTCTCAACTGCCTTGAGACTATTGTCTGGGATGAACCGAATATCGACTAAGCATACGGTGCCTTACAAGCTCTGCATCTGATGATATAGATTACGGATGTAGATGCTGATATTGGTATCGTGGGTGTTTAATCCAAGTTTTTTGCGGACGTCACTGCCTATATGGTAGTGACGTTTTGCATTTGTGAATGTGGTGACCATCTTTCCGTTCATTCCGATGGCATAGAGGCAGCAATGGTCGATCTCCCTGTCTGTCAGTCCCTTTTCCTTGAGATGATGGATGAATTCAGATGATGACTGATTGAATATAAGTCGATTCTGTCTGACGAATTCTGCTCTGTCACTGATAATTGTCTTCAGAGTTTCCGATGCCTTGCTCTCGAATATGCTGTCGCTGAAGGCATCGCTCATAACGAACTGGTCTATTATCCGGAGCCTTTCGGATATGATTTTCCGTCCTTCACGGTTTTTTTGTTCAAGCGCAGCCAGCTCCTCCCGTTCCAGCATCAGTTCGTCGAGCTGGTTCTGGAGATTCTCTCTTTGAAGACTCTCGATCTTCAATTGCTTACGTATTGTGATGATGAGCAGGGAGGCGACTGCCAAGGCCATAAAAATGACGATGATGATCAAGGTCAGCGTAAATCTTCGGTTTTTCTCCTGCGCGTATCTCTCCTGGTGCATTTCTCTTTCCTCGACGAATTTTGTGTCTTTTGAAAGTATCACTTGACCTATGTCTCCACTTAAATAAATGTATTCTTTATAGCTTTCTATAGCATCATCTTTTCTGCCGTCGAGTTCATATGCTTGTGCAAGGAAATAATAGTAACTTGCATCTTTGGTATGATACTTCTGGTTCTGATGTAGGTATTCCAAAGCACCGGCTGGATTTTCTTCCAGAATGCAGGCTCTTGCAAGTAATAGCCAGTCGATTATTTCATCTTTTGCAACTGATCTGATATATTCCGATGTCAGTTCGATATTTCCTGTAACATACGTATCTATATTCAGGCTGATACGCAGCTGATAATATTTGTTCAGGGTGGAGATCGTCATATCGTTAATGTGGTCATTTAACGAATTGATGATTTCTTCTACAGCATTATAGTCCTTTTCTTGAAGTAGACATATACCTTCTCTTGTCTTATTTGCCGCCCATCTGTTTGTCTCTGAACTTTCAGAACAATACTCGGCTGCTGTATGAAAGTTTGATGCTGCTTTTCTGTATTCAAGGGATTCGAAGTACAGGCGTCCTTTTGTGGCATATATCAATGATTTGAGATAACTGTCATTTATCAGGTGCAATAAACTCTCGGTTTTGGAGATATATTCCATTGCCTTTTCGTTATCCTCCTTGTTTTCATATATTCTGCCTGCGTAATAGAAAGTTCTGCATCTGTTCAGGGGATCTCCTCTTCTGGAATAATAAGCAATTGCATCTGATATTATACTGTCGTTCTGAATGTCTATTCCGATTTTATCCAAGGCTATTGATTTAAGTAGAGAATATTGTGCTTTGGACTTTGACGAAGTAATCGTAGAGAGAGGAAGTCTTTCAAGGTGTTCAAGTGCTCCACTTGGATTTTCGTTCAGGTTTTTCTCGATTTGCTCCAGCTTATCTGTCCCTGTAGTGCAGGATGAGCATAGCTGCATACATAGGACAATGATTGCCATAGTTTTATGGTACATCATTGGTATATGTTTAGAAATAAGCGCAGTTCGTACCGGTCTGCTCATCAAGTGGTCGAATACTTCGTGGTACCGGTACTGATACCTGCGCTTGTTTGGGTTATCTATAGGAAATTTCCTACCTTACATCTATTGATGCTTCTCCGTAATATTTTTCTGAAATCAGAATTATCTTGTAGGTGTTGTCGTCTGATGGTACTTCAAGTATTGCGTTTGAAGCAATATCTGAATCTAAAGTATAATAGTCAACTAGATGACCATCTTGATCCAGCAGATACAACTCGGTGTTGCGCCCTGTATCATAACATAATAATTCAAAGCAGTTTGCAGATGAATCATACCAATATTCACAGATAGCCATACTCCTGTCTTTATCCATCATATCTCTCGGAGTCAGGATGATGTGATCTACCTTAGGGTGAACAATTGGCGGGTTGTCGCTAAGGTTTACTGCATTGGATGTCATCGCCAGCAGCATTGCTGCAAAGATAAAAAATCGTTTCATAATGATAATTGTTTTGAGTTAATAATTAATTAGGTATGTCTATCAAAGTTATGATAAAGAGGATATGATGTCAAGGATAAAAGTTTGACATTTTATCTTTTTATGTTGTGTAATTACTTGATATTCAATGTGGTTTGTTAGTACGAAATCTTAAAGTTTGCAACTGCGCCATTAGGAGTCTGATTGCTTGAAATATCTGTGTTTTTTATTGTTTTCTGAGATAATCTCCGTATATTTGCATAACAAGGTTTTGTAAAAAGACATACAATATATCTTCCTGTCCTCACCACCGGAAATTCGACACTTTATTGATGAGCAGGAAAAACGGGAAGGCGCGTGCCAGGCACGGGCTTGTTTCTGTTTGCTCATAAGTGGTCGAATACTTCAGGTGGTACAGTTGCAGGTCTGTGCCTTTTGTTGTAAATTTGCGTGATTCTCTAATTCATTCATTTATGAAAGTACAGATTGTAAACAAATCGGCATATCCTACACCTGCCTATGCTACTGAAAAGTCTGCAGGAATGGATCTCAAGGCTAATATCACCGAACCGTTGACATTGAATCCACTGGAAAGAGCTATGATCCCTACGGGCCTTTTTATTGCCCTTCCGGACGGTACTGAAGCGCAGGTAAGGCCTCGCAGCGGTCTTGCTGCCAAGTTCGGCATATCGGTTCTTAATTCCCCAGGAACAATTGATGCGGATTATCGCGGAGAAATCAAGGTCATTCTTGTGAATCTGTCCAACGAGCCTTTTGTCGTCAATCCAGGTGAAAGAATCGCTCAGATGGTGGTTGCAAGATACGAAAAGGTAGAGTGGAATGAGGTCGAGGTCCTTGATCAGACCGAGAGGGGAGAAGGAGGATTTGGAAGTACAGGAAGATAATTATGGAAATAATAGGTATATACAGGAAATTCAAGGAATGCTCAGGCGTTTCCACTGACACCCGTTCCCTCAAGGGAGGTGAAATGTTCTTTGCATTGAAGGGCGATAATTTTGATGGCAATGAATATGCTTTGAAGGCACTCGAGGCCGGAGCAGCATATGCTGTAGTCAATAAAGACTCTGTTGCCGGAGCTGTGGAAGACCCGCGTCTTGTGAAGGTGGATGACACTTTGAAGACACTTCAGGAGCTTGCCAGATGGCATCGCTCTATGACCATTGTAAACGGTAAGCCATTGACGGTGATCGCTTTGACAGGAACCAACGGTAAGACCACCACTAAGGAACTTATCCGTGAGGTTCTGTCCGTCAAGTATAATGTCACAGCTACTGAAGGAAACCTGAACAATAGTATCGGAGTTCCCCTTACACTTTTGAAAATCGATTCTCGGACAGAACTTGCTGTAGTGGAAATGGGTGCAAGCCATCCCGGAGATATCAAGGAACTGGTGGATATCGCCCTACCTAATTACGGCTTGGTGACCAATGTCGGCAAGGCTCATCTGCTGGGGTTCGGCAGCTTCGAAGGAGTTAAGAAGACCAAGGGAGAACTTTACGACTATCTGCGCAGGACTTCAGATAAGGTCTTTATCAATGTTGATAATCCGCATCTTTGCCAGATGGCGTCAGAAAGAAATCTTCAGAGTGATCCTGAGAGACCTTATTCGCTCCTTATTCCATATGGACTTGGATTCCAGGGTGCGTCTGTATTACCTTCATCACCAGACCAGCCTTACCTTCGTATTTCGGTTTCAGGCAAGGTGATAGAGACTCATCTTATAGGATCGTACAACGCGGACAATGTTATGGCCGCAATTGCTGTAGGTGCCCAGTTCGGCGTATCTCTTGACGAAGCTGCAGAGGCTATTTCCGCATATCTTCCGTCTAACAATCGCTCCCAGATGGTCCGTACGCAGAGAAATACTCTTATTGTCGATGCCTACAATGCAAATCCTACAAGTATGGAAGCAGCATTGAAGAATTTTGCCGCCCTTCAGGCAGATCATAAGGCAGCGCTTCTGGGTGATATGCTCGAGCTTGGAGAAGATTCGCTCAAGGAACATATCCGTATCGCTTCTATGGCGCTGGAATCCGGATTCGAGACAGTATGTTTTGTCGGTGCGGAATTCAGAAAGGCAGTCGACCAATTATCCTGCACAAGTGCGCTGGTCTTCGAGACATCCTCTGATCTTGCCGCCTGGCTTTCCGATCATTCTTTTTCGGACTTCTCCTGTCTGATCAAAGGCTCACGCGGTACCAGAATGGAAAAAGTGATCGAGATGCTTTAGCGTCTCGATCACTTTTTTATAATTGACTAAACGTTGCATAGTACCCGAACTGTTTAGCAGATGATTCTCACGAGGATGATTCAATGGCTCAGGTGCAAAAGTATGTGTTTCGGTAAATAAGTTCTACCTTTTGTACATATAATATAAAGGTAATCCCCGGCAAGACCCAGGACACGTCGTTATCTTGCTTAATTTGAGCTGCTTTGAAACCTTGGAACACAGAGAATTTCAACATAGAAGATGAGTTGGTGATTTCTGTGTTCCAAGGCCTTCATCGGCGCACCTTGAAACACATAGAAGCACAATATAGAGAGTGAGGAGAGGTCCGATGTGTTCGAAGGTTTCAGTAAAGCCTAGCTGTAAGACTGTGAGAATTACCTGTATTAACCGCTCGAGCCTGAAATAGTCCAAGCTAACCCGTTGAGCGGAAAATCATCATCTGGCTGCACTCCAGCCGCTCAACGGGTATGGAATCAGGGATCAACTGAAAAAGTAGGTTGGTAAATTTAGTCTTGTTACCTTTGCGTTATGGTAA
>JAEIGA010001404.1_pt1 | contig 37596 bp, 38 predicted proteins | sample 9270691 | NCBI WGS metagenome assembly JAEIGA01 (sample SAMN17057246, study PRJNA624740) | gut metagenome | biome: biome; isolation source: fecal sample | host: Bos grunniens | place: China: Xizang | collected 2019
GTATAAAGTGTTTTCTTTAAGTATGCTAATCCTTCCTCCTCTGTGATGTCCATATTCCTGAACTTGCGCAGTGCTGTGATGCAGACATCTTGGAGAATATCCTCTGTGGTACGAGACTGTGATATTACCAATTCCCCATCCACTTCCTTATGCAGTGTATTATAGTATTTTGATATTACATCGCTAATTTTCATTATTCAATAAAGCGTCTAATTCTTTTATTATATCCCCTACGGGTTTATGCCCTTGTTCTTTGTTATGTATTTCTGCGTGACATTCATGGCATACAGATTCCAAGTTATTATAATCCAAGAATAGGGATTGATTGACCTCTCCTTTGGAAAATGGGGATTTCTTATGGTGCACAGATGAGGCAGGTGTGACCTTTCCTTTCTGTGTACATTCCTCACACAGGGGGTTTCTTTTGAGATATGTCTCTCTTAATTTCCTCCACGCAGTCTGATTATATGCATCCTGTCTGAGTTTACGCATATCTGTCTGATTATGTTGAGTGCTTTTTGCTTTCTTGGGTGGTTTATTGATGTAAGGCATATTCTCTAGGATTACTTGTTATTCTCTCAAGAGTATCCTCATTGCGTGTTATGAAATCCTGTATGATTGTCCTTACCAATAAACTATACGAGGTACCCAAACTCTGTGTTAATTCTTTAAGGCATTGCATCTGATTCGGTGTAAGTCTTATGGTAATGCGCTCTTTTCTTGTTGGATTTTTTTTCATATTAGCTTATGTATTTCTTATCAAATAATTCTTTGGGAGGCATGATAGCGTGATAACTACCCATATCTAAATCAAAGACTGCTTTCAACTCCCATACTGAAGCATCCTTATTTCCAATCTCCTCTGTGTGTGATTTATTCTTATACCAAGCATATCCAAGAAATGATTTTCTTAACACAGGATGAGAGAACATAATAAGACCATCCCTTGCTATATAACACAAACAAGTATTGTTTTCATACATCTTATATGTCTTTGAGTTATGTACTCTATGGTACATATCCTCAGCATTTAGAAAATAAATGTGCTTATTATGCCATTCCTCAGGCATTTCCGCATATTCAGGTATAAGTGTTTCAGGTTTCCAATGCATTGGTACATCCAATATATCCATGGTTGCAGGTGGCACATTACCAAACATCATTTTGCTGACAATACCATCAGGGTTCTCTGTATAAAAGTAATTATTCCAATGACCATCATATTTGAGTTGCCATTTACCCTTTATGGATTTGACCTCCATTGTTTTTTCAAGAATATGACCACTTTGGGTTGATGCTGAAAATATAACATCATCTACCTGGTAATTTTCCTCACAATCTGCTGTAGCATCTGTAACCCAATCATAATTACCTACCATCCAAGATGCTACCCAATTATTAATCTCACAATCTGTCTTGTGCATTATCATCAGTATTTGAACAAATTATTATTAAAAGTAAAAGTGTGTTGAATAGTCCCAATAACATTGAAAGGACTGTGGTGTACATTATAAATAATTCCATATAAAACTCTGTTTATATATAAATATCACATTGTTTAAAAATATTCATATAAAATATAAAAAATATTTGTTTTTAATCAATATTATTATATATATAAATATATTTATTTATGAAAATGTTTTTAATAAACAAATACAAATGTCAGCCAGAGGATTAGCTTTATTGAAAAGTACTTTTTAACATGGGAATATTAGATTTATTTAAAAGAAAACCTCAGCAAGAGGTGATAAAAACACCTGAGGAGCGCAGTTTAGCGGTTGCCTTGGGATTTAATGGCACATCTAACTTTGTGACCACACAGAGTATGCGACTTAGTGCGGTTTACGCAGCGACAAATATGATTTCGAACTCTGTAGCATTGCTTCCGATGAAAGTAGTGACCACAGAGGGTGGTAGAACAAAGGAAATCGAGCACCCACTTAAGAGAGTCTTGAATCTCAAACCTAATGCAAAATACAACCACTTCAATTTTATGAAAATGCTTATTGAAAGTGTGATTTTGAAGGGTAATGGTTATGCTTATATTGAAAGGGGTGAGAATCTTAATGTGGTTGCTTTACATTATATTGATTCAGATTGGGTTACTCCAATCATTCAGGTAGATGGTAGTGTGAAATATATTGTGAATGGTATGTCACAGGCAATTGATGCCATCAATATGATTCACCTTTTTCAGCATATTGACGAGACATTTAGGGGCATTTCGACAATCAAGTACGCTGATATGACATTACAGGGTGTACACGCAGCAGAATCTCACTCAAGCAATTTCTTCAAATCGGGAGCAGGTCTTATGGGTGTCCTCAAATCAAGCGCACCTATGACAAATGAACAGAAAAGACAAGCAGCAGAGTCTTGGAGACTCAGTATCACCAATTCTCAGGGTGGTGGTGTCGCTATTCTTCCACAGGGTTTGGACTATCAACCTATCTCAATTAGTCCAGAGGACGCTCAATTGCTTGAGACACGCAAATATTCACTTTCAGAGGTGGCAAGATTTTTTAATATTTCTCCTATCAAGCTCTTTGATTTGACAAATGTATCTTATTCATCACTTGAGCAGACCAATTTGAGTTATCTACAGGATACAATTTTGCCTTTTACTCAATTAATGGAGGATGAGTTTAACTTGAAACTCTTTAAACCAAGCGAGGTGGGTAAAATTACTGTGGATTTTGACTATAGTGTGCTTGTACAGACAGATAAAAACACAGAGGCAGAGTATTACACTAAATTATTGACAAATGGAGTACTCACAATCAATGATGTAAGGTCAAAATTGGGTCTTGAACCATCTCAGGAGATTGGTAGTGACAAACATTGGATACAGATTTCGTATGCTACTGTGGAAAATGTTGCTTCAGGTGCTTATATCAAGCAGACAGAGCAGACACAGGGTCAGAAAGTGGACAATAAGGTGAAACAGGATGAAGTAGAGGAACCAAAGAAAAATAATAAGACTAAAAAACAATAAATATGCCAAGAATATACAAAGGTACAGAGACTATGCTTAAGTTATTGATTGACATTCCTAATTTGGGTGTAATTGATAAACTTAAAATCGCCCTTTTCACCAATGATAGGTCAAAAGCACAGGAGTTTTATGCTGATAGCATCACACTCTATGGAAATATCGCTTATCTCACTGTGTATGAGTGGACTTTCACAGAAATGGAAGATGGAATAATCAATTATATCGCTCAGGGCGAGAGTGATGCTAAACCATTTGTTGTGGAAAGACAATCCACATATATCCTTAAGACTTCTGATGGTTTTGAGGAGTCTGAAATAATGAATGGATATTACACCAAGAATGAGGTAGATGTCAAATTGGAAAATGAGCAGGATAAACTTGTCTCAGGCAAGACAATCAAGACTATCAATAATGAATCAATCTTAGGACCTGGTAATATCGAAATCAAGGTTGATTTGAGCAACTATTACACAAGAGAGGAAATTGATGCTACCATCGGTAATATAAATAATACTTTAGAAAGCATTTAATATGACTATACAGGATAATTTGAATAGGATTCAGCAAGCAAAACAGGATATCAAAGGTGCCATTCAATCAAAGGGTGTATATGTTGATGATGCAGATAGAATAGATGTGTATGCTTCCAAGATATATGAAATTGAACAAGGTGGTGGCACAGGTGTTATAGACATCATTGATGGAGGGCAACTTTATGATATGATTATGAATCAGGGGTATGCAGGACCTGCTGTTCTTAAAGGAACAATTACAGGTATTGATGAGATTTCTCCTGAATACAACAATGCCACATACTATGTTGATGGTTTAAAGGTATATAGAGGTAATTACCTTGAGGGTATGTCATTTGTGAATGGCGATGAATTGAGAATAGGAGATTATGTTGTTGTAAGAGGCACAGCAAGCAACTACAATGGTACTCCACAGATTGATAAATATAGTTTCATTGAGGTGTTGAAGCATGAACCACTTATAGGAAGTCTTAGAGTAACCCCAATAACAACCAATGGAGAGGAAACTCTTTATGCAGCAGATAAAGGTCTTGATGCTTGGAGAGAGGTAACTGTCAGAACCAGGGTTCAAAATCCATTCTACACAGTATCTCAGGCAATAGAATATGGTGCAACAGACAGACCTTATCCATCAGGTGATTTTATTTTTGTTACAGGTAGGGTCTCAGAGATTACAAGTATAAATGTCGATATGTACTCTTTCATTATCACAGATGAGAATAATACAATGACTATTACAAAATGTGCCCTTGTGAATGGTATATCTGAAGTACAGGTTAATGATTATGTTGTGGTTAGAGGTCTATTGGATAAGACAGGCACCAAGATACAGTCAGGACCAACTCTTTTCTTAAAATACTCAAATACAGGTGGTGGCACAGGTGGTGGAGACAATATGGCAGACAGAGGTTTAAGGTTCTTCCATTTTAATGGAGAAAACCTTGATGGTTATGATTTCTCTACTGTGTCAGATTTTACAAGGTTCTTCGCTTGGATGCCACATTTAAAGTCTGATTTGAATATCACATTTAATTCAGGACAGAGTATGGAATATATGTTTAATTTTGTTGCATGTGATGTGGAGGAAGGTATTGAAATAAATATTGATTTCAATAACAATCATTGTTTTAATTTCTCACATGTATTTGATGGTTCAAGACTTAAGAGATTCCCAAGATTTACCAATATGCATGAGGAAACTTGGATTGATGGTTATAAACCTTTTGGTAGTTGCCATATCCATAATTTCGATAATTGGCAGGAGTTCCCTTGGAATAGGATAAAAGGAGATGGCGGTAATTGTCTTTTCGAGGGTATGGATAACTTGGTTGAAGTTCCTGCTATTGACATATCAAATGTTGAGGTTGCTAATGGTATGTTTGGGTATTGTTCAAATCTTGAAAGAATAGAAAGTTTGAACTTTCAAAATATAGGTGCTTTCTCTTGGGTGTTTAGTGGATGTGAAAAACTCACTTACATAGGTGATTTGGGTAATTTTGAGAATTGTTGGCAATTTGATAATCCTTTCGAGGGATGCCCTAATCTAATTACATTACCAAGAATGCGCAACCTTAAAAAGAGTCTTAACCTATCCAATATGGTTCAGATGGATGCGGGAACAGCAGGTCTTTTCTTAACAAATGATGTATATAATTTCGCTGAGAATGGTAATAAACAAGATGGCGAGGGTGTATTGACAGTCCCTACCTACTTTAATGATAATGAGTATTGGTTAATACACAGAGATGGTATAATCAGCAAAGGTTGGACAATAGAGTATGTATAATCACTCAAAAACATATATACTTGATTTTTCCCCTGAGGACATAATGGTTCTCAGGGGTTTTTCTTTAAGTGTCAGCCAGTATAATACCTTAATTCTTAAAACTAATTGAAAATGGAAAAAGAAATAAGAAGTATTGAAATCAGAACAACAGAGGACTCACGTAAGATTGAGGGTATGTCAATTGTATTCAATGCTCTTTCCAATGACCTAGGAGGTTTCAGGGAAATGATTATTCCTGAGGCGGTTGAGGGTGTAATTGAGGCATCTGATATCTTCTTCCTTTACAACCACAAATCTGACAGAGGTTTTCTAGCAAGAAGCAAGTTTGGAGCAGGTTCCCTTAAGACTGAAGTTAGAGAGGATGGTGTCTATTTTGAGTTTGATGCTCCACGTACATCACTTGGTGACGAGGTACTTGAATATCTCAAGAGAGGAGATATCAACCAGTGTTCATTTGCATTCGCAGTAGATACAGACCTTTGGGAAAAACAGGCAGATGGTTCTTATATCAGAACAATCACAAAGTTCAAGAGACTTTACGATATGTCCTTGGTTGATACCCCCGCTTATTCTCAGACATCCGCTTGTGCAAGATTCGCAGAAATTAAGGAGGAGGAAAGACTTGAGAATGAAAGATTGATGAAAGAGGCAGAAGAAAGAGCAGCACAGGAAGCAGCTGAAGCAAAGGCAAAACTTGATGAGTATTACTTCAATCTTATTGCTCAGAATCAGGATTATTTGCCTGAAGTATAGGCGCTGACAAATTATGGCCTATAGGTTATGATGTATATTGCCATTGAAAACCACCTGCACTGAGTCTTTGACCTTTGCATACCTTGCAAATACAACCAGCATCAATACCTGTTAGTAGGGAAGCATCTTTGATTGATTCAAAAAAACCAATTATTTTATTATTTAATAATTGAATAACTTTTTTTTGATACATGGTATCATTTTTTATTTTGGTTTTAACAGTTCTTTCATGTGATGTACCATAATTTACATTATCGCCCCTACTTAACCATTCAAGGTTATTGACATTGTTGTTAAGTTTATTTTCATCAATGTGGTTGACACATTCAAGGTTATCAGGATTTGGGATAAATGCCTCTGCAACAAGTCTATGCACTGTGTAATTTTTGGTTTTACCATTTTTAGATAATGTTACAGAAAGGTATGTTTTTCCACAAGGTTTTAATGGTTTATTAAAATGTCTAATATTACCATAATTAGATATAAAATAATTGTCATAATTTTTTATAGGTTTCCATATTTCTTCTTGCATAATAAAATAACATTTATGCAAATATATGGATTTATTTTAAAAATAACAAATTGTATTTAAAAATAAATTATGCAAAGTATTTTAGAATTACAGGAAAAGTCTCTTGAATTGAGGAATCAACTTTCAGAAATCATAGCAAATGGTCAGAGAGAGGAAAGAGAACTCAATGAGGATGAGACAAACACTATGGCAGAGTTAAGAAAGTCCATAGATGAAATCAACTCACAGATTGAGGAGATTGAAAAAGAAAACAGAAAACTCACAAAAGAAACTGAAAATAAAAATAATACAGAAAATAGAAAAGAAACTATGTCATTACTTAAGATGATTAATGCTGTTGTGGAGGGCAGAAACTTCACAGAGGATGAGGCAAAGGTAATCGCTGAGGCAAGAGCAGACTTCGCTAAATCAGGACTTCAGTCAAGAGGACAGATTGTATATCGCTCAATTGCAGCAACTGTAGAGGGCGCAGGTAAAGAGAATGTAGCAGAAGACAAATGGAACCTTGAGGTAGCAGTTCGCAACAACTTGGTTGCTACTAAAATGGGTGCAGACTATGTAGGTGGTCTTGTGGGTGATGTTAGGGATATGAGCATCGCAGCATAGTAATATACTGTCAGGTAATGCTGACCCACTTAAATTAACCCTTTGAATTGCTGGAAACCCCTTAGAGTCTTGTTAACCACAACATAGTTAGTGATGGCAAGTGTGATGGTTTGAAAATAACAAGAATTGGGCAATCAGCAGCCAAGTATCTTAAACTTGTTTTTTAAAAATAAAATCAGTATATTTTTAAAAAATATAAGATAAAGGTTCATCGACTATCGAAATCGCAAGAAAGTAGAGTAAGTATCAAGTGATACTGAAGTGGAGGGCTCCTTTAAAAAATAAAGGATGAAGATATAGTCAAATCTTATATGAGAGTATAAGCAACATTTTAAATAATGTTGGTTTAAGATTAACAAACTTAAATTAATAAAGACCTATGATTTCAGGAATATACAAATGGACTTCCCCAAGTGGGAAAAGTTATATTGGACAAGCAATCAATCTCAAAAAAAGAGAAAGAGAATTCAAAAGACCTAATTCAATATACACATCCAAAGGTTCAGCAATAGATAATGCAAGAACAAAATATAAAAACTTTGAGTTGTGGACTTATGAGGTTATAGAAGAATGTGAGATTGATGAACTCAATGAAAGAGAAGAATATTGGATTGCTTATTATGACACTCACAAACATGGATACAACTCAACTGATGGAGGAGATGGAAATAAGGGTTGGGTACCAAGTGAGGCACAGACAAAACATCTTCAATATTGCCAAAGCATAGCAAGAGCGAATGGATGCTATGATGAATGGTATAGTTCAGATACTTTAAAACAAATGACAAGTGAAAGATTTAAAGGGAGAACTTGGACTGAAGAACAAAGACAACAAATAAGTAATTCTCTAAAAGGAAATAAACTCTCTGAAAAACACTGTGAAAAAATGAGCAGGGCAATGAAAAAGAAGTTTCAGGAAGGTTGGCAAAATTACAACAGAATTGAAGCAATATCAAAGAGAGTAGGACAATATAACTTAGATGGAGAACTAATCGCAGAATATCCTTCAATAGCACAAGCATCAATTGCAATGGGCAGAAGGAAAGATGATAAAAACATTAGAAAGGTTCTCCAAGGAAAGAAAGATGAAGCATTTGGATATTATTGGAAATCATTATAGGACTCAATGTTCTATCCCGCAGTATGCAGGTTCAAATGTGCTTTGGAAGGGTGAAACTGCAACAGCAGAAGATGGCCAGGGCGCTTTCACAGAGATTACTCTTACTCCAAAGAGACTTACTGCAACTCTTGATGTGTCAAAACAATTCCTTGCACAGGATTCAAATGATGCTGAGGCACTTTTGATTAGAGACCTCGCTGCTGCTGTAGCTGAGAAACTTGACAAAACTATCTTCGGTGCAGAGAATCTTGAGAATGCTCCTGAGGGACTTTTTGCAGGTGTAGGTGCAGAGAAAGGTCTTGCAGAAATGACTTATGATGATGTACTTGCTCTTGAGGAAGCAGTAGAACTCGCAAATGGAAAAGATTATATGTTTGTGGTTAACCCTAGAGTCAAGTTCGCTTTAAAAGGTACTCAGATGGCAAATGGTCTTCAGATGGTATATGCAGGTGGAGAGATTGATGGTTTCAAGACTATCTCATCTAACTCAGTAGCAACAAATGGTATCATTTGTATGGACCCTAAGGAGTTAGTGATTGGTAACTGGGCATCAGCATTCGATATTACTATCGACCCATATACAAAAGCAGCAGATGGTCAGGTTCGCCTTGTAATCAATGCTTACTATGATGCTAAACTTAGAGGTAATAAGATTGCTAAAGCAATGTTCAACTAATATATAAAAATCTTGAATTATGTACATACAGTTAGACTTAGCAAAGAAACACCTCAACATTGAGGATGATTTCAGAGAGGATGATGAATACATTATCCAACTTATCGAGGTCGCAGAGTCTGCTGTTAGGGTTCACATCAATGAAGATTTTGCAGTCATAGCGGAAAAGAATGGAGGAGCATTACCTCCTCCAATTCTTCAAGCGATGATGCTTATGATAGGCAATCTTTATCAGAACAGGGAGATAATTGGTAGCAAAGTCCATGAACTCCCATATAATTATCAATATTTAATTGATTTGTTTAGAAACTACAATAACTAATATGATTTATAGCGGATTAATGACAGAGACACTGCATTTTTATGAGATTGTAGAGAGTCAGAGTGGTAGTGGTTTCAAAAGCACTGAGGAAATATTCAAGTTCAAGGTCAGAGCACAAAGGACCAAGAACAAGGAGAAATACTTGGAGGATGCAGGAGAGTTATTCCATACATCTGAACTCACATTCAAGTGCAGATACCGCAAAGAAATCAAAGAGACAGATATTGTGGTGTATGAGAATCAGAGATATAGAATCACAAGTCTCGATAAATACAAAGAGGCAAACCAATTGACAATAATGCTTTCAAAAATTAATGAGTAATGACACTAAATACAGCACTTAACTCATATCATAAATGGGCAATAGGTAATGATATCAGGGCATTGCTCTTAAAGAATGAGGATATTATAAGACAGGTTGGCACCAACATATTTCCACTTATTGCTCCTGAGAGTACTGATGGTGATTTCATCCTCTATATGAGGAACAAATATGCCAAGAGTATGGTAAAGATGGGAGTATACAGTGATGAATGTGAGGTCGCTGTGGTTGGAATATCTGATAATTATGATGATGCAGTTGCTTTGGCAGCAAAAATAGACCTCGCCCTAACAGGAAATCACACATTGGATAATGGGGTGAGACTTCAAATAACTCTTGCAGACAGCACTGAGACATTTGATGATGATAAGTACATACAGACTTTAGTTTTCAATATAAAATAATCAATACAATACATTATATATTTAATATGGCAGCAACATTTGATGTTAATACACAGCTTGTACTTGGTGAGGAGATGTACCTCTATGTAACTTCTGCTAACACCCCAGTAGCATTTGCGACAAGTTGCTCAGTACAGATTGATGGTGAGACAATTGACACATCTAACAAGATGTCAGGTAGATGGAACTCTAACCTCGCAGGTAAGAATGGATACACTATCTCTACTGATGCTCTTTATACTCAGGCAGAGGGTCTTTACTCATTCGATTCTCTTATGGAGAAGATGATTGCAGGTGGTAAACTTGAGTGGACAATCGGTAAAGCAAAAGATTATGCAAATGAGAATTATGAACTTGATACTACTAAACCTAACTACACAGGTGTAGCATTCATCACTTCACTCTCTCTCAATGCAGGAAATAATGAGGTGGCAAACTGCTCTATCACTTTGACAGGTTCAGGTGCTATTGTACGCAATGAGGGTACAGCAGAGTAATCAACCTCACATAAATAATAAAAGGAGTAGCATAACTACTCCTTTTTTTTGTCTGCTCTAAAATGCTCTTTTTCAGAAAAAGAATACATGGCGAAAAAGGACTATCAGGAGTTTAAGTTAAAACTAAATATGAAGACAATCCTCCTATATGAGGAAATGTCAGGAAAGTCATTCTATGATGTGGGTGGCGAGGATGTGATGTTATTGATTTATTGCGCATTGGTTGTAAATAATGATTTAACCATAACCAAGGCACATTTTGATACCATAATGAAGAATGAGAAGATTGCTAGGGAGTTAATGAGCAAATGTCAATCAGAATTGGATTTTATGCAACAATTCACTCCTAAGATGGAAACACAGGGAAAAGAGAACATAGAAACAAATGCCCTGCTTGATAACAAGGTGAGCACCATCATTAATATGCTTATTCTCCAACATAACTTGGATATACACTATGTAATGTATGAAATGAGGTTATGGGAGATTGCACCACTTGTAAAGACAATAAGTGAAAAAGTAAAATCTGATATGGTTGAAAAGAGGTTTTGGACTTATATGACAATATGTCCTCACATTGATAACAAGAAAGTGAAAGGTCCTGAAAGTCTCTTACCATTCCCTTGGGAGAAAGAAAATAAGAAAAAGGATGCTATCAAGTTTATGGATGAAAATAAACAAGGTATCATGTCATTCTTCAACAAGAATAAAAAAGAGGAAAACAATGGGTGATTTTAAGTTTACTGTAAATGAAGCAGAATATGCGAGAATACAAAAGGCATTGGAACAGGTATCTCAAGTGGACCAAAATCAGATACTAAAAAAAGGATATAAAGAAGGAAGTAAACTAATGATTGTTGCAGGTAAAGCATCTTTTCTTGCTCATAATAAGAAACATAAGGGAAATCTATATAGGTCATTTACTGACAAACTTAAGAGAAAGAAAAAGAATGCAAGTGGAATCTTAGTTGGTTTTAAAAGAGGTAAAGGACTTGGTAATCATTCACATCTTATCGACAGGGGTACTACTGACAGATATACCAAGAAAGGTTATTACAGAGGTAGGATTGATGACACAAGTACAGGTAGCAATGGTAAACCAAAGACAGGTAAAACTTATTTCTGGACAAGAGTTGTTGATGCGAAAGGACAGGAAGCAATGGACAGGATAGTTGATTCTGTAATTGACGCATTAGAAAGTATAAAGGGTTAGAAACAAATATTAACAGATGGCAAAAAATATGTCTTTTTCGGTAAGTCTTAGTTTGCTTACCAAGAACTTTGAAAAGGGTGTGAGAAGTGTACAGGCATCCTTAAATAAACTAAAAGGGCAATTTACCACTTTGATGAGTGGTATTGGTTTGGGTCTTTCATTCAAGGAACTTGTAGATAGTGCAAGAAAACTTGATAAGGCGCAAACTGTATTGCGAAATGTAAGTGAGAGCACAAGGGATTATTCTCATAATCTTGAGTTTGTGGATGGTTTGTCTCGCAAATACAATCAGGAGTTGACCACATTGATGGGTAACTATGCCAAGTTCCACAGTATTGCTACTAACTCAAATATGACTCTTAATGAGCAGGAACATATCTTTGAGTCAATTACTAGGGCAGCAGCATTCTTTAACCTTAGTCAAGATGAGTTGAACAGCACTATGCTTGCAGTCAATCAGATGATGTCCAAAGGTAAGGTGTCTTCTGAGGAGTTTACCCGCCAGCTCTCTGAAAGACTCCCTGGTACTTTGAGTATTGTGGCAGAGAAATATGGTGTGACTGAGGGACAGATGCTTAAGATGATTCAGACAGGTCAGGTTATGGCAAATGACTTGCTCCCAAAATTGGCAGATGGTTTGGACTCATTAACACACAATATTGATGTTGACACAATTGAAGGTGCTACCAATGTTTTAAGGAACTCATTTACAAGATTGGTAGGTGAAATGAATATTGGTGATATCTACAAGAAAGTGCTTAAAAGTCTTTCAACTGCTCTAGATTGGGTTGTAGATAATTTCGATGAGTTGAGACAGAGATTTAATGCATTGGTTCTCGCAATAGGTTCTACCACTGTTGTCAATAGAGTAAAGGATGCTTGGACAGGATATTTTGCAGCGATGGCAGCAGATGTTGAGGTTCTTAACAATAGAATGTCAAGAACAAGGGATATACTCCAACAATATCAATTAAGGGGTCAAGTAGACTTTAAAATTAATGATAAGGGGTACATTACCAATCTCCATAAGATAGGTGAGATGGGTGATGAAACATTCCGAAGATTGGAGGCAAGGGTTAGAGCATACAATGCTGCTGTAGATGAGGTTGCTTTAAAAAAGATACCTACAGAAGGTGTTACTAAATTAGGAATTGCTTGGTCTAAACTGACTCATGTTTTCAATGCAGCAAGAGCAGCATTGGTTAACTTACTTAAAGCATACTGGCCATTACTTGCAGTCTATGCTGTCACTAGAGTGGTACAGGAATGGAAAGAGTGGAGAAAGGAGGTTGAGAGAGTCAATAACCTCATTAAGGATACTTTGGATTTGCTTGATGATAGGGCAAATAAACTCTCAAAAGAGGAAACAGAACTTAATCTTCAAAAGAAAAACTTTGCTTATAGCACTCCTGGTAGTGATGAAAGGAAGAAAGCAATTACAAATATCAATAATCTGTTAGGTACTAATTATGATGAAACAACTACTTTCTTTGAAATCAATAAGGCAATAAATGAGAGACTTGCTTTATTGAAAGAGGAAAGAAGATATCAAGAGGTATTGGCAGAGATTTCAGACCAAAGACTTAAGAAAGAACAGGCAGAGAGAGACCTTGCTGAATTGAGGGAAAAGTTAGCAGCAAAAAAGGCACAGAGAGAGAAAATGCCTAAGGGTATGGGTCCTGGCCATAATGCACCTGAACTCTCCAATGCAGCAGCACAGGCAGACCTCCAAAAACAGATTGACCTTAAAATACAGGAAATCAACAATATAGGTACCCTTATTGGTAAACTTAATACTGAGGCACAAGACTTATCTAAGGATGCTACAAGTAGGCAAAAGGCATTGGAAAAACCTAGTGCACCTGAAAAGAGTGGCGAGGATGTGCAGAAAGAATACCTTAAAATCCAAGAGGAATATAACAATAAACTCAGGGCATTAAATGACCAACTTGCAGGTGAGGTGATAACTAAAGAGGATTATGATAAATCCCTTAAAAATCTTATCACATCCACATTGGATAGTATATATGCTCTAAATGATATTGATGAAAACACAGATGCTTTTGCTAAGGCACTTAGAGATGCAGCTAGAGGTTATATTGATAATGCTGTAAATGAGGAATATCAGAAAATACAGAAAGAGCATAACAATAAACTCAGGGCATTAAATGAGAGTCTTGCAAATGGAACAATCAGTCAGGAAGATTATGATGATGCGATAGATAGTCTATGCAAGTCCACACTTGAAAGTATCTATGCATTGGATAATGTCAATGAGCATAATTCAAAGTTTGCTGAGGAGTTGATTGAGTTAGTTAGAGCAACTCAGCAGGAGAAAGAAGACAAAAAGGAAACAAATGATGCTCTTAAAGAATATAGGGAGGAAGTTGAAAAAGTAAAAAGACAATTCAATGATGGTCTTATTACTCAGAAAGAGCTCGATGATGCATTGTTTGATTTACTTGATGAGGTGGTAAAAACAATGAGTGGTCTTGGACAACTTTCAGGCGCAGCACAGGAACTTGCAGATGAGTTTAAGAAAGGAAAGAAAAATCGAATCTTTAAAGAGATTGGTGATATCGAAAAACCTGCACCTGGTGATTTTGATGCCACGATGTCCTATAAAAAGGATACTTCTGAAATGCTTAAAGAGGATGCTGATTTGGCAAGGGAATATGCAGAGGATATTCAGGATTATATTGAAAAACTTTCAGAATATAAAGACGAGTTATCAGGTCCTGCTTTAACATTATTGAATAATGATATTGCCACTTTGGAGGAAAGACTCGCAAGTCTTACACAACAGGCAGATTCCTTTGAACAAGCAGCGAAGTTTGCTGAGATACAAGAGGATATCAAGTCAATGAAAAAAGAACTCGCTGAGGGTATTTGGGACAATATCACAGGCATTGCTTCAGCAGCAGAGAGATTGACAAGTTCTTGGAAATCACTTACTGAAACAATGGAGGACCCTGATGCGAGTGGATGGGAGAAGTTCCTTACAGTATTCTCCACTGTGGTTTCAACAATCGAAACTATAGTAAGTGTTATCAAGACATTCCAAACAGCGATGCAGGTTGCAGAGGGTCTTTCACTTGCATTAACAGCAGCAGAACAGGCATCTATTCCTGTTGAAATTGAAAAGATTGGAGTTATGGCAGCACAGGCAGCAGTGGCAAAACAGGTTGCGGTAGCAAAACATATGTCAGCAGCAGCATCTGTCCCTTACCCTGCAAACATTGCAGCGATTGCAAGTACATCGGCAGCACTTATATCAGCATTCGCAGCAGTACCTGCATTTGCATCAGGTGGTGTGGTACCAGGAAACAGCACTCATGGTGATAAGATATTGGCAAGACTTAACTCAGGTGAACTTGTACTTAATGGCGACCAACAGGGAGCATTATGGAACCTGCTTAATGGAAAAGGTGGAATGGGTGGTTCAGTGTCATTTGAAATCAGAGGTGATAAACTCCAAGGTGTACTTAACAACTACAATAAGAAAATACACAAATAAAAGGAAAGGTGGTCTAAATCAGACCACCTTTTATTATATTGGATTTATATTTTATATCCCTCTGAGACATTATGTTTAAGAGGGTTTCTTTATTATATGGCACATTATGGAATATTGATATCAGATAATCAGCAAATGCCTCTGTAAGAATATCCTCGTATTCAATATCTTTTCCATATTCTTCAATCCCCATATATTCTTTGGTATATACTCTCGCAATTGAGAGAAACTTATCCTTGTTTATCATATGTCAATATCTCATTGAAATCATCCTTTGTAATGAACAAAACCCTGTTAGGGAGTAATGGACTAATGGTTGTTAAATCAATCTTTATAGGTTCATTCATAGAGGAAAGGTTGTTTATTAAACCATTTACATCAATCTCACCATTCTCATCCTCGAATAGTTCAATAAACTTATCCATCTTATTGATATTGGCATCTACTATTGATAGACCCAGACCTTTTATAAAAGGTTTGTCGGAAAACCATTCAGACATTCTTCTCTTAAAGAATATACTGATTACATTTTTAAAATCAACTCTTTTCATAACACATATAGGTTTTTTGGTTAGCAGGGGTAATATCACTTACCCCTGCCATTTTTTACTCAATGCTCACTAGTTATTGACTAGTTTTGAGTTAGCATTGGCAATTGCAAAGAGGGTTGTAAACTACTGCCTGTGTTGTGCCTGTAGCAGGAGTAAGGTCTGTCACATATTTAGGTACAAATGTGCTATTCACATAGTTCACGATTTTACCATCATTACAGATTCTCCTTTCTGCCTCCAAAGCGATTGCGTCATAGATTGATTTCTCTTTCCAAGGCTGAGTTGCGTCTGCTACAGCAAGTTTCTGAGCAATTGCATCAATCTGTGCTTTAAGCGCATCATAATCATCTCTCTGTCCTTTGTAGAGACCGAAAGCGTCAGCATTGTGTTTTGCAATTATCTCGTCTTTGATATCACGCTGATTCTTGTATAAACCGAATGCGCTTTCCTCGAAAGGTACATTTGGGTTGCCTGTTATGTTTCCAAGCACATTACCAAGTCCTCCATTAAGTAATTGCAAACCGAGCGAACCTATACCAAGTCTAATGCTGTGCCAGCTACTCCTTTTGTGGCGAAGTCATCTTTGTCATAATACTTTTTGCCATCCATCATCATTGTGTTGTCCATAGTTCAAGTGTGTTTTTAGTTGGTTATTTTAGTGGTTGCAACCTTTGTTATATATAGAATACTCGAACTTTGAAAAATGAAAAAAATACAAGAAAAAATCCACTTGATTATGTCAGCGTCAATATTATCTTTTAAGAAAAAGATTTAATATATGGCAAGTATACTTTGTAGACATAACACAACAGGAAATACGAAACTCTATTACAATGCAGATAATATCTATGATATTGAAGTAAATGGAGTTTCAATAGGTGTTACCAAATATTATAACCTTGCAGAGGGGGATGAAGTAGTGGTAAAATATAACACTACATATATACCTTATTGTGGTTTTCATGATTTACATACCCTTTCTTCAGTGGTTATACATCAAAATGTGGAATATATTGCTCATCAAGCATTTGAAAATTGTATTAACCTTAAAGAAGTGACTCTTAGTAATAGCATGACCGCTATTGAGTATAGAGCATTTGAAAATTGTATTAGTCTTAAAGAGATTGTAGTACCTGAAAATATACATGAAATTGATTATGCCACATTTCGAAATTGTACATCACTCGAAAAAGTTACCATTGAGGGTACTTGGAGAGTTGTTGATACTGATATATTCACAAATTGTACTTCTTTGGAAACAGCAATTTTTGGTGACTTATCAACACTTGTTCCTTCAGGAGTGTTCAGTGGTTGTACTGCACTTAAAAATGTGACCATTGGTAGCAATGTAACAAAAATTGACAGCAATGCATTCAAGGGTTGTACATCTCTTGAGAGCATTGTTATTCCTGCCAGTGTGGAAAGTATTAGTGATTATGCATTTGTTGGATGTAATAATCTTAGAGAAATAACAGCACAAGCATCAGTAGCACCAACAATAACAACCAACACATTTGGGGGTCTTACTATTCTTGGTGGAACATTGCACTATCCTGATGGTTCTGATTATTCAACTTGGTTAAATACAGACCAATATGGTTTAGGTTATTATGAGTGGAATGATATAGAATTGCCTTACTATGTTTTATGTACTTATACCACAACAGGAGAAACAAAAATATGTACTGCACATACATATACTGACCATCTTCTTGATGTTCGATTAAATAATGTGTCATTAGGAAAAATAAGTACATATAATCTTGCAGAGGGTGATGTTATAAAGTTTGTATTTAAAACAAGTGCGCTCACAACCAATATTTATGGATATGGAAATGAGTTTTTCTTTGAGTGTACCGCACTCAAAAGTGTTGTGATTAGTGAGGGTATTACTGATATTGAAGAAGATACATTTTATGGTACTGAATCCCTTGAGAGTGTAGTTATTCCAAGCACTGTGACTTCTTTAGGAGATATTTTTGGTGAATCAGGCATTAAATCTATAACTTTTGCTGAGGGTTTAACAAATCTTTCATCTACATTCCGATATTGTCATAATTTGGAGACTATGGTTTTACCTAATACTTTAGAAACTATTGGTAGTGATACATTCTATTATTGTGACTCTCTTAAGAATATTTCAATCCCAAGCGGTGTAACAAATATTGGTTCTAGTGCATTTCAATATTGTACTTCTCTTGAAAATGTTTCAATCCCTAACAGCGTGACTGGTATTGGTAGTTATGCATTTCAATATTGTACTTCTCTTGAGAGCATTGTTATTCCTGATAGTGTGGAAAGTATTAGTAGTGCTGTATTTTCTAATTGTACTACACTTAAAAATGTGGCCATTGGTAGTAATGTATCTTATATTGGTAGTCATGCATTCAGTAATTGTACATCTCTTGAGAGCATTGTTATTCCTGCCAGTGTGGAAAGTATTAGTGATTATGCATTTGTTGGATGTAATAATCTTAGAGAAATAACAGCACAGGCACCAACAGCACCTTATGTAGGAGATTTTACATTTAGAAATATAGCGATTGGTGGAACATTGCACTATCCTGATGGTTCTGATTATTCAACTTGGTTAAGTACAAGTCAGTATGGTTTAGGTTATTATGAGTGGAATGGTTTGGAACCACTTATGGTAAAATGTACATATAATACAACAGGAGAAACCCAACTATGTTATAGTTATGATTTTGCAGAATTAAGAATTAACAATACTATATTAGGGGAGGCAACTAAGAAATATGACCTTGCAGAAGGTGATGTTGTTAAGTTTATCTTGGGAAAGACCACGATATCTGATACTGTTTTCTATGAGTGTTCTGCAATTGAAACATTGTATATTTCTGATGGTGTGACATCTATTGGAGATTTGTGTTTCAAAATGACCTCGATTAAATCTGCTGTTATCCCTGACAGTGTTGTTGAATTGAAAAGGGGTACATTCAATGGTTGTAAATCTCTTGAATCTGTTGTAATTGGTAAGGGTGTAAAAACTATTCCTACCTATATGTTTGAATATTGTCCCGCACTTAAAAATGTAAATATACCAAGTGGTGTGACAAGCATTGATGAACACGCATTCCATGGTTGTGAGTCTCTTGAAACTATCATTTTGCCTAATAATTTAACAACTATTGGAAACTTTGCATTTAGTGACTGTCTTGCTTTAAAAGAGATTACAATACCAAGTAAGGTAACAAAGATTGGTTCTGAAGCATTCAAAGGATGTACTTTACTTAACAGTATCACAGTACTTCCGAAAACTCAACCTAGTATATATTCAACAACATTCCAAAATGTTGCAACAGGCGGTACTTTGTATTGTATGGTTGGTAGCAATTACTATAAATGGATGGGGATTGATGAACATTATTTAGGTTATTATGGTTGGAATGTTCAATATGTCAGAGAGGATGGTACTTTTGTTGACATAGGTACTTTAACTTGTACATATGACCATGTTGGTAGTACCAAATTATGTAATGATGCAATATTGTTTTCAAGTATAAAAGTAAATGGTGTTTCAATAGGTTTTGTTGATAATTATACCCTTTCAGAAGGTGATGTGGTAGAGTTTAAATTATGTGGAGATGAGATTTCTGAATCTGCATTTGAGGGTTGTTTTTACCTTAAATCTGTAGTTATAGATGATAAGGTGACAGGAATTGGCACTGAAGCATTCAGTAGTTGTAACTCTCTCGAAAATGTGACCATTGGTAGCGGTGTAACAAATATTGGTTTTAGTGCATTTGAATATTGTTCCGCACTTAAAAATGTTTCAATCCCTAACAGCGTGACTGAGATTGGTGGTTATGCATTTGAATATTGTTCCGCACTTAAAAATGTTGAAATTGGTAAAGGTGTGACTGAGATTAGTTCTGGCGCATTCTATCATTGTGAGTCTCTTGAAAATGTTTCAATCCCTAACAGCGTGACTGAGATTGGTAGTTATGCATTCAATGGTTGTGCATCTCTTGAGAGCATTGTTATTCCTAACAGCGTGACTGAGATTGGTGGTTATGTATTTGTTGGATGTACTGCTCTTAAAAATGTGACCATTGGTAGCAATGTGACTGAGATTGGTAATTATGCATTCAGTGGTTGTAAATCTCTTGAAAAAATCACTATACCTAATAAAGTAAGTGTGATTAACACAAGAACATTTGCTAATTGTTCCGCACTTAAAAGTGTTGAAATTGGTAAGGGTGTAAAAACTATTGGTAGTTATGCATTCAGTGGTTGTACATCTTTTGAGAACATTGTTATCCCTGATAATGTGACGAATCTTGCTGATAATGCATTTGATGATTGTAATAATATCAAAAGTATAGTAATCGGTGATGGTTTAAAGACAATTCCTGGTTATATGTTTCGTGGTCTCGATAATCTTGAGTATGTTATTATAGGGGATGGGTGTGAGACTATTGAAGGAATGGCATTTACTGAAAGTAATGCACTAAAGCATGTGTCTATTGGTAGAGGGTGTACAAGTATCAATGAAAAAGCATTCAGATATTGTACCTCTTTAAAAAGAATAACTATTGCAGCACCTGTAGCACCTGCTATAACATATGATACTTTCCAATATGTACAAAAGGGAGGTACATTATATTATCCTAATGGTTCTGATTACTCACAGTGGTTGTCTGAAGAACCTGATTTTCTAGGATATTACAAATGGAATGCGGTTGCTGACAATCCTTCTAATTTCCCTGATGAAAATGCACCATATATACATTTGAATATTACTCCAACATCAATTTCGGTACCTGCAAGCGGTGGAACAAAAAATATAACCATTGATACTAATGCAGAAAGCATAAATGTAGAATCGGATAGTTGGTATAGTGTTTCAAAAGTAGATAGTACAACATATAAGGTTGATATACCTGAAAATACTCAATATTATAAAAAGGAGGGTACTATAATATTTACCGCATCTGCTGAGGGTTCAAATGATATTGTACAAAGAGTATCGGTATATCAGAATAATGCATATCTTGAACCTAAGATTACAGCGATTAGCGAGGAAACAAGTTTCATTTTACCTGCTGATGGAGGAACAGTGACAGTAGATATTGAATATTATGGTGCTACCAAGATATTGAATGTAGGAACAGAGGATTGGGTCACAATCACAGGTAAAGAGACTAACCAATATTATGATGGTAAGGGTGCTAAAGTTTCACAATGGAGATATACAATAAAGGTGGTGTTTACCGATGTAGCACGAGAAGCTGATTTCACATTCTCTTGTACAGATGAAAATGGCAAAGTATTCTCTATGAGTGATGTTACGCTCACACAGAAAATACCATCTAACCCAACTGTGGTTGTGTCAAAGAATAATATCACTTTGGATAATGTTGGGGATACTAGTGTTGTGCAGGTAACATACATAGATATAGATAATATTATACCTCCTGATACACCTGATGGTTTCGAGATAGAAGAAGTTGAAAGGGTTGAAACAGATAATGGTATTACCATTAAATATCAAATCAAGAGAGTTTCACCTAAGAGACAAAATACGCAAATTAATTTTAATGGTTCAACAATTGATGGCAACATAATAACATCCCCTAAAGTTAATTTGAGTGGCGAACCTGTTCCTGCTGAAATCAGATACAGATGCTATGATATAACAAATGGGGTAATGACATTTGATGCCGAAGGATATACAGCAGAAATTGATATTATAGCAGAGGGTGTTAACCCTCCATATGAGTTTTCTTATGATATTGAGGGTAATGGTATTGCATGTATATACAACCAATTTGATTGGGATAGTGGTGATGGCGACATCCATTGGAGATATAGGTTTACGTCAGCAGTGAATAATGGTCTTACCCCTTATACAGGAAACTTACATTTTACATATAAGGATGAGTTAACAAACAAGACTATTTCATTCCCTTTCTACGTGAGATATGCTAATGAGGGCAGAATGGAGGCAGCTTCGACTGTATATGAATATGATAAAGATGGTGTTAATCTCAACACATTGAATGGAGACAGATTCAGTATATCATATTTCAATATGGCGACAATCAATAATGCAGTATGCGATGTTGATTGGTTGACTGTAGGCGAAGGAGTATTGGATACAGGAAACTATGCTGATGAGAGGGTTAAATACAACCACTCGATAACCATTCAACCAAATAATGGTCCTGAAAGAAGATGTATAGTCACATTCAGTGGAAAAGGAATTGATGGTAAAGATTATACATTGGAAATTGAAGTAAAACAGGAGGGTACTAATACTGAAAAACCTATTGACGAGGGTTTCATTGAGTTGTTGCAACTCTCTGTGATATTACCTGCTGATGGTGGTTCTGAGACTTTCCAAGTTAAGTATTATGACGCTAAGACTATATATGAACCTGAATTGCAATACTCATGGGCAACAATTACAGAGGAAAGCAGGACAGAACCTGTACCTGATACCGCTTGGAATGGTGAGGAATGTGAATCTGTAATTGTCACTTATAAAGTAACAGCACAGGCGACAGAAAGCGGTAGAGAGATGAAAGTCAAGTTTATCTCTGACATCAATTACTATGATGGTGGTGTGGTACACATGGAGAAAGATAAGTTTGTGGTCTACCAGCTTGCTGAGGGTTCTACAGAGTTGCAAGGTTCTGTGAAACTCATAAGAGGTGATGGTGAATACACTTATTATGGTGGTTCCATAGGTTGGGACCCTGAGGTTGGTTATACTGATGTAACACCTGGTACACCTATAATAAGTAAGGATTGGTGTAGGATTAAGAATGTAAAGGATAAGACCTCAAAAGATTATGATTATTACAAGGTATATGAATTGGAGATTGATACTAACTATTCCGAAGTAAGCAGGACTTGTCAAATAACATTTATTGGAAATTGTGAGGATGGTACACAAATAAAAGTACCCTTTACAATCACTCAAAAAGGTTATGATGGAATTGTTAATGAAGGTGAATATGATAATTACAAAGGTTATTTCAGGGATTATGAAGGTACTTTGCATTCGATAAGTTTCATAACTAATCCAAGAAGTGATATATATGGTGATATAACACTTGCAGGTGAAAGTCCTGTGGTTGTGTCTTATTCTACAAGCGAAACACTTTATGAACCTTTAAGAACATCCACCTGTACTGTTAGAGTGATTTCTTCACACTACCTTATGAACTTGTATAGCGGAAAGGCGCAGGGTACTCAGGTTGTGTTAAGAAATGAAGATAGAGGTAGTGTTGAGTGGTGTGGTTATTTACAACCTAATCTTTACAATCAGGGTTATTCATCTGAGATTGAGGAGATTGAGTTCGAAGCATCAGATTGTCTATCTACTTTGCAGTATTTGAAATACGAGTATTATTACAATGGTAATGGTCAACCAATGATTGTATCTTTTAAAGACATCATTGATTCAATTGTTAAAAAGTGTGGAATTATCAACTCTTATGCATATACACAAAAAGTATATTCTAATTCAGAGGAAACTAAGACTATGGATTTCAAGGATTTTAGCATCTCAGAAAACAACTTCTATAGTGAGGAGGGTGAACCTTGGAGTTATCAGGAAGTGTTGGAGGAAACCTGTAAATACTTTGGTTTTGTATGTTTCCAATGGGGAGATAGGGTTTATTTCATTGATTATGACAATTATTCATCCACTAAATCAATGACAGGTTATGTGTATGAAAAGAGCACAGGTTGGAATACGAGAACAATGGTGACACTCTCTAATTTCAATACAATTACTGAGGATAGTTATAGAGGCACAGGTGCAGATATGAGTCTCGATGATGTATATAATAAGGTTACTGTAAATTGTAATTATTATAATGTGGAGCATATTATCCCTGATTTGTTTGATGATGAAAATCTTACAGAAAGAAATCAATTATCTATAACCACTTTGGTAAATCATAGTTCAGAGATTGGTACGCAGACATCATATATCGTGTATGACCATAAGAATATAATAAGTCATTTTTATAAACCTATTGTTGGTACTAACTTACACGAAGTGGAAGTTACCCCTACTGAGGATGATTTTAAGAGTAAGAGCTTTTTCAAATCTTTTATTGGTGCTAACATTGTTGATATGTACCACCTTGGTTATTCTGATTTGAAGGGTAGGTCATTTGAGTCTAAAGAGTGGGAAAAATATCTTGTAATATCCCAACTCAATAGACCTTGGTGTAAAGGACCTATTGTTGGTGAGTATGACACAACAAAATATTGGGAAAATTATAACTTCCCTATTATGGAGTTTACTCAATTGCCACAGATATTCATTGATAATAATAAGGAGGTCTATTCATCAAACACATCGACAGGTGGTAGGGTTCCTTCAAGGAGAGCAAGTGGTATCGGTTCAAGTTCTTCGACATCAAGAAATGACAGAAATAACAACACAATTAATGTTAATAAGAGTGAGCATTACTTAGTCATTAAAGCAGAGGCGGCATTTACACCTTTCTTTACAGAAGCATATGTCCCTGAAGGAGTTGAAGAAACAGGTTTTGGTAAATGGAGTAATACCGAATATGGAGGTTATACTTTTGATTTAGTTAAAAATACAACTAAAGGAACTCAAAACTTTGCTCCTGCATTAACATTCTATCTTGAAATACCACAGGCAGGTTGGTGGAATGGAGAGAAATGGGTTGATTACGAAACTTGGTTTGAAGTCCCACTTGAGGAATTGCATTATAGCGATGTAATATGGTACACATTCAAGAATACACAAAATAAAGTTCAGACCAACCTATTCTTGAATGCGTCAGGTTATAAAATACAATTACCTGAAGCAATGGAAAGCACAGCATTTATGCAATTCAAGATTGGAATGCCTAAGAGATTTACTCATTGTAATTTAGGTGATGATAATGGTGCAGCAGGAAATGCTTATTGTATTATCAAGAATCTGGAAATGAATATAGTATCACGAAACAGCGCCTTAATGAAAGATGAGGATATTGTTTTCGAAAATATCATTGATGATTACAATGTGGTTGATGGTCCTGAAATAGACTTAAAGATTACATCTGATAATAATATCACATATTCATTCTCTACTGTATCCACAAGGCGTGGAAGTGATGAAAAACCTACAACCAATTTCAGATTCTATGATTTGAATGGTGAGTTGATTCTTCCTGAGGAGGCAATTATTGAAAGATATGTGAATCAGTATTCAACTCCATCAATTAAAGAGACTGTGACTGTAGATATGTCATTTACTCCTGCACAACTTATCATAGATAGTTATTGGAATAAGGACTTCGTGATTATAGGACAGGAAATAGACTATCAGACATGTGCTCAGACTTTAACACTTTTGGAGAAAAAATAATTACATAAAACTATTTTGATATGGAGTTTAGAAAAATAAAGATTCCTTCAAAAGGACGCAGCAAGTATAAGAATGGAAACACCCCAAAACAGGGGTAAAACACCCACTAATTTAAGATTTAAAGGTCTCTGTGGTATAACTCTACTATGGAGACCTTAAAATCAAAATAAACCCCTTAAAATCGCAAATAAAGGCATATGAAAAAACTAATAATTTTATTGATGATTCTTGGCATTTCAAGTTGTGCGACAACACAATATGTACCCACTACCACTATTGATAGGGTTGTGTACAAGGATACAACCATAGTGATAAATGATACAATTATGATACCAATTGAAAAAGAGGTGGTAAAAGAAATCATCCCTGATTTGGATACATCATACCTTGAGACAAGTGTGGCGAAATCTGTAGCATACTTGGATACAGCAAAAAGAAAACTGCACCACACTCTAACCCAAGAGGGGGAAATCCGCACAATCATTGATACATTCTATACAACCACTTATGTAGATAGATATATCGAAAAACCTGTAATTCAAGAGGTTGAGGTGATTAAATATAAGAGAGACAACATCTTTTGGTTCAGCATTATCTTTAATGTTATTGTCCTTTGCTTTATCGCTTTCAAAATATTTTTCAAACTAAAGTAATGTCAGACCTTTAATGACCTATAACTAAAAATAGTGGATAGAGAAAATGAATATAGACAACACAGAAAAAGGTATTGGATTCTTTGAAAGAATCCTTGCCTTGGTAGATAAATATAAGATAAGACATTTCTTCAAGGCAGCATTTATAATTCTATTAGTGGCAGGAGTTGTTGGGTTTATAAAGAATCCTTATGCACCTTTCGAGTGGTATGAAACATGGAAAGAGAAACAGCATCAGGAGCAAATGGACCTGAGGACAATTAATAATGAGAAAATCCAACATCTATTGGATAAATCAATATATAAGATTGGTTGTGACAGAATATTGCTTTGTGAGATGCATAATGGGACTAATGGAAATGGTGGTTTACCTTTCTCAAAATGCTCTGCAACATTTGAGGTGATGGATAATGGGATATGGCCAATAGCATCTCAATATCAGGACCAACAATTGAGTCTGATACCATTTGCAACTCATTTATTCAAGATTGGATATTTCTGTGGTGATATATCGGAACTTGAACAATATGACAGGGGGTTATATCATAGGATGGTTTCAAATGGAACAGAACATTTTGCTGCTTGTGTAATTGAGGGAATTGATGCGCCATTGGCATTCTTGTTTATATCATATACTGAACCAATTGATGAAACACATAATTGCGATGAGGTAAGAGAAAACATAAGACATTTGGCAATTGAATTAGCGGTTTTACTTGAGATAAGAAACTATAAACATTAATGTCTGCTCTCTAAATCACTTATATAATAAAATTGAGTGATATATGAATAAATTGGCAAAAATATTAACAGGAACATGGGGTGTTTTAGCATTGGTATCATTTATCTCTGCTTTCTTTGCACCCTTATATTTTAAAATAATAGGTATTGTATTCGGGGTCTTGAACTTAATGATTATACTCGCTTGGGTTATAACATATCTCCAAGACCTCTTTATTAAAAAGAACATTGATAATGGAACTTTCATGCAATTGCAAGAAGAAGATAAGGAGGAAACCTATACCGAAGAAACCTCAGGAGAATAAGGAGCAAGAAAAGAAAAATAATGAGTAGATTTTTCAAACTAAGTGAGTTTACTTATTCTGCTACTGCTAGGAAACATAATATTGACAATACCCCAACAGAGGAAGCGAAAAAGAACCTAGAAGAATTAATGTTATTCTTGGATGGTGTTAGGGAAGCTTGGGGTAGTCCTATCATTGTATCTAGTGGATACAGATGCGAGGAATTGAATGATAAGGTTGGTGGAAGCAAAAACTCAGGACATAAATATGGATGGGCAGGTGATTTAATACCTAGTAATAATAAAAAGAGAGAGTTCTTTGAGTTCTTCAAGGAATATGTAAAGGATAAACAATTTGATGAACTCTTACTAGAAAAGAGTGGAAAGAGTATATGGGTACATTTCTCTCTATATTCATATCAAGGCAAACAGAGAAAGAAGATAAAGGAACTTGAGAAATAATATTGGCAGGTACTGGGCATAAGATTCGCTACCTTGATGATGGACTTGCTTTTACAGGACAGGAGTGATGAACCTGTCCTTTTCTTTTATCTAGTATTACCAATATATTGGTATATCTGTCTGAATCCAAGGGTATTCTAGGGTAATTTTATCTAAAATCACAATCTATTGTTAATTCAAAATTGAAAGAAAAACCATTGCGTAAGCAGTACACTTGAAGTTATTGTAATTGCGTAAGCATAATATATTTTATCTTACACTTGTTATCTCAACTCACATTCTTAACAGAATGTTCATTGTTGACTTTTCTTTCAGAAAACTCAATCTTCATTAAAAGAATAATTTTATTTATCTTCTTTAATTTTTATTTGTTTTTAATTTATTTTTTATTATATATATAATATATTAAATACTTATAAATAATTTATTTAAAAAACAAATGTATTTATCAAAAAGATATAATTATCCTAGGACATGAGAAGTCTGATTTACCCAAAGGACTTAGAAATAGTCTTCACAACCTGAGTTTTATTTATCCCAAATCTCTATATAAAGAGAAGTATTAGTTTCCTCAAGACAGAACTAATAAAGTTGGTTATCACTATTCCAATTTTCTGAGGTATCGGGGTTTGTCCTTAATCTCATTCAACAGAATTAATCCTATTTGGTAATCCTGACCCGACTTCTGCACCACCGCTGTATTTTATCATCAATATTCAAAGTGGAGCGACCTAACACATCTGCCTGTGTTCCTCAAGTTATATATATAAATATCATGGTCTTTTGAAAAGTTAGGTTTTTTAATAAAATAATCAATAGATTTTTGTTTTAGGGTTTTATTTTTTGTATCTTTGGAATAATTATTAATAAGGATAAACCAACAGGTAGAATGGATAAAGAATTAAGAGACCTTTTCGAGGAAAAGGCGAATAATTACACAGCAGGTAGAGCGATGTGCCTATCATTTAAACCTCTCACAATTGAGGATATAAAAGAGGCATACCTTCAAGGTGCTGAAGATATGGAAAATAAAATTAAAAATAACCAATAAATATGTATAGAATAGAAGTACAGACAGGACCATCGGAGTTTGATGCAACAGATTTTACAAGAACATCAAACCATGAGTTTTCCGATTTGAAAGAAGCGATTGATTTCTTTAATGATAGTAATTTGGAGTTTTTAGATGGTAGCGCATTGGATGGTGAGCATTTTGTAGAGGTGTCATATGATGAAAGGTATAGTAGAAAGGTGATTTTTTACTATCTGAAAGAACTCTTACCAACAATAGGTAGATTTAATTATTCTCTCAATGGTTTAATAAGTTTTCCAAAGGACAAGATACAGGAGAAACCGACAATTTAATTTTAAAAACTTAATCAATAATTTGTTTTTAAAATATTTATTTGTATCTTTGCAATATAAAATAAAAATAAATAGGGGAAAACAATCTTTTAATTTGTTTCGGATTTTTTCCTATTTTTTTGAAGAAAACTATTGTTTCATTTTTTATTGTTTATTGACATTGTTATTACCAAATCATACAAGTCTTGAAACACTTGTATGGTTCCAAAAAGAATCTTGTTTTATTTACTTTAATTTTAAAATCTCTTGTCAAACCCTATCGGTCTTGATTGTACTTATAGGGTTCCAATATTAACCTAACATTTTCCATTATATATACCCCTGCCATTGGGGGACAAGACAATGGCACATCTATTCATAATTACACAGTATTTTATATTTTATTTTGGCAGTGGGTCACTCATAGGGGGTGACCCTTTATTTTTTATAAAAACCCTTGTAATTCCAATTTTAATATTTATCTTTGCACTCAATAAATAAAAATGATATGGCACTTAATATTCCACAGAACTTGATTGCAAGGGTAATGAATGGAGAGTCTATTGAACTCCTTGAGAATTATTTAATGAATAATTATCCAATGCCTGTTATAGTTAAGGCATTTTCAGAGTTAATCTTAACCGCACAGGATGCGATTAATAAACCGCAAATCGCTGTTACGCAGAGTGAACTTGATTCAATTATTTCTCTCTTTAGGGTAAGAGGACAGAGAATGGTTGATGGTGAGGTAATTACAGAGCGCAGAGGTAGACCACGCAAAGTGGTAAGGGATGACAATGAGAATGTACTGAGTGCAAAGACCATCTTTAATGAAGATAATGAGGAATAGTTGAAAAACAGAAGGGTTGCTTAATTGCAACCCTTTATTTATATCCACTCTCCCAACCATAGACCTTTTTCATCGTGATACGTGTAGAGATTATTTCCTCTCTGTGCTTTTGGTAAATAAATGACCTTATGTAAATCACCTTTGATTGTATATATCTCAATCAGCACAGCATTCAACCCTTTTACTCTCCTGCCTTTCTCACCATACTGACATCTAGATGGGACTATCTTTAATATGTGTTTATGAATTATATTATACCTGTCTGTATCACTTTTGATATTGTTGGACATAGCATTCATGGTATCAATATCAATCATTTCATTCAACTCCTTATCCACATTTTCCAACAGGGTCATAATTGCCCTTTTTTCGTCCTCTAAGGCGCTTATTTCCTTTTGTTGGATAACTACATCATCCTGTAGTTTTGATAGTCTAATATCCCTTTCTTTTTTATCTATATAACCCTCAAGATAAGTATCCACTATTCTCTTTTTCTTTGTATCAGATTCAGTAATTATAACCTGTAATGTTGATATCTTTTGTTCTATGACAGATATTCTTTCGGTATATGTTTTTGTATTGTTCTGACTTACCTCGATAAGATATTTGAGATGTTCATCAAAAGCAACCCTCCACGCTACCAAATCAACCACAGATTCTTTCAATGTGATAGTATTGGTACACATATCCTCTTCTACTGAATTGCACCTGAAATGGGTTGATTTAGATGTAAATGATTTGCCACACTCAGGACATTTAACCAACTTACTGCATAGTACCATCTTTTTGCCCTGTCTAAGTACTATCCTATTACCATCTGCAATACCTCTGCATTTCTCAAACATTTCAACAGATATAATAGGGGGATATACTCTATCATTCCATTTCTCGCTTGGTAAACCTGTATATTGCTTGGATTGGATTATATTAGAAACAAACCTCCTGTCAAATGGTTTATCAAATCTTGTATATCCTCTACTATTCATTTCTTTTGCTAATGAATAAGCAGAGTATTCTCCTGTACTATATAAGTCGAATATCAATTTTACAACCTCACTCTCATATTCATCAGGTATAAGATAATTATTCTCGTCTACTTTATATCCAAACTTTCTGGAATGTCCACCTGCAAACTTTCCTATCTTTGCCATAGCGGATTTCGCTCTTTTGAACTTTGCTTTTTTCTCTGCCATATCCTGAGCAGACATGGTACTGAATAATGACAATGCTAACTCACTACCTGCATTAACACTGCCATCATCATTCAATAGGCATAATGTAGGATTCTTGATAATGAATTGTACTTTGTTTTCGATGAATAATTTTTTGAACTTCACGAACCATTCTTCATCCCTGGCCAATCTATTTACATGCCATACAGCGACAGCAGATATTTCCTTTCTGTCAATGTAGGATTTCACCTCCTCATACATAGAGATATATTCATCATTAATCTTGATTGCAGACGCTCCTTTTCCCTCCACATAAATCACCTCAGAATAACCCATAGATTTCACAAAATCCTGCATTTCCTTTTTCTGTGCATCCAACTCCTGTGCTTCAGTACTTACACGTAAGAACACTAATATTTTACCTTTGCTCATAACATATTAACTTATTGGCAGCGAAGATAATAACATTATATCAATAAAGCAAATAATATTGAGATTGTGTACAAATGGTTACAATGATTTGTCATAAATCTCCATTTAATAAAATAATAGAGGCAATGAGTTAACTTACAATGAATGCGACAGAGTTCCTAAACTATTCAGGGGAACACTACAATGAGGTAAAAAAGAAGTGGTCTACACGATTTAAGAAACAGGGTATATCATTTGATGAAGACATATTCCAAGATACTATTATACATATATATAATATATTGGAGAAGCGTGAGGTCGAGGATACAAAGATAGAAAACTATTGGTATCAATCATTCCTTATAAATACTAAAAGAGACAACAAGTATTCAAGACATAAGAGGGATGATGATATAGATGTATATGTGTACTTAGATGAGTTTCCTGTAGAAGACAGGGGGATATTACTTTCTGACATTGAAGATAAGTTGAAATCCTTAAATGATATTGAAAAACATTTGATATACATATATTATTTAACAGACATAACAATAAAGGAATTAGAAGAATTAACCAATATAAAAGACCTGAGATATAAGATAAGGGGCATAATAAAAAAGATAAAGAAGAACTCCTAATTATTTGATTTCCAGATATTTTATTTGTATATTTGGAATATGAGAGAGTTAGTAGAAATATGGAAACCAATCACAGGATATGAAGAGTTGAATGGTTTGTTTGAGATTAGTAATTTAGGTAGAATAAAGAGTTTTACACAAAATAAAAAAGGTAGGATTATCAAGAATAGGTATATCAATGATAATGGTTATGTTTTAGTTATATTGAAAGGCAATAAATACAGGGTACATCGACTTGTAGCAGAAACATTCTTACCAAATCCTGGAAATCTCCCACAGGTTAATCATAAGGATGAGGATAAAACTAATAATAGGATTGATAATTTAGAATGGTGCAGTGCTCAATATAATATGATATATAGTCATGGTAAACCTATTTTACAATTTGACTTAGATGGTAATCTAATTAAAAAATGGGAATCTTTAATGGATGTGAATAGAGAGATAGGTATTAATGTTGGAAATATATCATCTTGTTGTAAAGGTAGATATAAATCAGCAGGTGGTTTCATATGGGAAGACTATGATACAGATAGATATTTAATCGCTTTAATGAATAAAACATTAAGAGAGAGGGCATCTTAAAAGAGAAGGGGGTAGATTAAATCTATCCCCTTTAAAGTATAAATATATCCAAATCTAAATTGCATCCACCTGCTTTCAACCATCCTCCAAGTGCTGTGATACTTGCAATCACATTATCAATTTTTTGTGTGGTCCAAGATGTCTTAATAGGTTTCTGATTACCATTAGCGTCCTCTTTAATACTGACGCAAGATACCTGCCATAGAAAATTGGATGATTTCTGTATCTCCAATTCATTTGTAAGAAGCAATCTCTGAAACTCTTTGGTGGGGGCATTGAAATTACCTATACTCTGACTATATTCAACCATATTAAATCCCATCTCCACCATAGTGATAGCAAACTGTGTCGAGTTCCATTTATCATAATAGACCTCTGTTATCAATATTGTTTCGCTTATCTCCCTAATCTTGTTTGCCACGAAATCAAAATCACACACATTACCAGGTGTCAATATCAAACTACCCTCACGAATAAACTTATCATACAATTCCCTGTTAGGGTGGGTCTTATATGTTTCCTCAGGCAGGAATGACCAATTGAAGAAAACTTTTGTCGAAGTCAGGGGTATCATTAAACTTATCGCTGTCAAGTCATTAACTGACCCTAAGTCAACACCAATCACGCCTGAATATCCTGTATAATCATCAAGAATCAAATCACGCATATTCTCAACAACCACCTCAGGTTTCACCCATACCATAGATGAAGTACACCACATATTGAAAGTCTTTGTCTTTACACCTACCTCTGCTGTGGAATCATTATTCATTTTAATCAACTCGCCACGCATAAAATCACGAGTCACAGTCACGTCTAAGTTAGGTTGACATTTCACCCAATTGCGCTCATCATCAATATCATCCTCCTCATCCAATTGAAAGATAAAGGGGAAGAAAGAATCATCCCTTTTTACCCCATTAAGTACCTCTATTGATAACTTATACATATCATAGCATGGGGACTCCAAATTAAATCCTGCTGTGGTAATCACCACCATCAAAGGTTGTGTACGCATACCCATAGACGAGCGAATAACATCATACAACTTTCTATCTTTCGCCTCGTGCCACTCATCAATCACACCCATCGAAACATTCAGACCATCAAGCACACTCGCATCAGCACTAAATACCTTTACTATACCATTATTAGAAGGCATCTTCACATAATTACGATATTTCTTTATCGCTGATTCCTTAGGGTCAAGAGATTTTGAAAAATTGGTAATATAATCAAACAATATCCTCGCTTGGTCTCTACTATTTGCAAGACAGGCAATCTCAGGACTTGCTTCACCATCCACCACCATCATATACAATGCTAACGCAGCCATAAAAGCATCCTTACCTGCCTTTCTCGCTATTTGTATATATGTTGAATTACAGACCCTATAATTTGTATCACGCCATTTCAACCCCAATATACACGCCAATACAAACTCCTGCCATTTTTCCAATATAAAAGGTTTCCCTGCTGATTTACCTAAAAAATGCTTGATATTACTAATGAACATCACTGCTTCATCAACACAATCTTCATCAAAATAAATATCATCACGATTCTTCATCATCAAGAATCTCTCACACATCAATCTGATATTCTTTCCTGCGACAATACTACCATCAAGGACACCATTTATATAACTATAATATCCCTTCATAATAGCATTTATCTTTTCTCTATCTTATTCTTGATAAACGCATCTAAAGGGGAATCCTCCACCATAGGTTCAACAATATCCATCTTTGTCGCTTCCTTAAAGGTACATCCAAGGGACTTCAATAAACCCTCAATACGAATCGCTGATTTATCCCTCGCACCAAACAAGGCATGGGGTTGCTCTCCATTTCTGCCAATGGTCACGATATTTTCTAAGTTTTCAATCTCAATAGAGAACATCAAGAACTCTTCAAGGTAGGTCTCCAATAAAAGAAGCGAACACTCCCACTCTGGTCTAACACATCCACTCTTCTCAATTAAGAAACCCCTCACAGATTTCATAAACTTTGCGACCTTTTTATCTACTCTTTTTTGCTCTTTTTCACTCATATTTGTACTATTTTTTATAACAATAGCACAATATATGTCCGACACCATCCCCTAAATACCACCTATTTTGCCCTATAATCCACTATCTTATACAAGATATATGGTTATACCATGTAGAGGTAAAGGGGTTAAAAAACCTCCCTTATTCGCACTATCACAGCGAGAACAAGGGAGGAACCAAAATTAAATTAAAACATGAATAAAATTAAAAACTTGTTAAATAAAGACTTGGAGAGTAAAGGGGGACATTCAACCCCAAAACATTACCCTATTTTTGAAAGATGCCCAAAATATCATTTAAGCATTTTTTCAACTTAAAAATCTGCTCTTTAGTAAAGGTAGTTTTTCCTCTTGGTTTAAAAATCACCTGCCCAATATCATCGCCATATTCCTGTGCAGTATATCCAAGTTCATACAAACACATACATAAACTATTTTTCGCTTTACAGAAGTCTTCAAAAAATGAAGGTGTTTTGTGAAGCCACCAATAATGTATGCTACTTCTCATTCTATTATATAAAGACCAGGGGTCAAAATCATAACCACCAAAATCATCATGAGTATCAAAAAATACAATCATTTTTGTAATAAACTCAATCTCCTGCTTTAGATACTTTTCTGCTATCATACTCAAAATCTCCTATTTGCTAAATGTTTCAACATAACCAAGAAGGGAGGTCAAACTAGTAATAGTTCTGCTCGCCACATTCATAAGAGGGGACTCTGTAATATACTCCAAGACTGCCCCTAGTTTATCTGCTAGATGAAGGTCAGAAGGGATAATATAACTTTCCTCTACTCTACACTTAATCATTTGAAGGGACTCAACAACATTTGCCATTTCTCCCATGTTAATAGCATCACCTTTCTCTGCTACAAAATCAGCGAGGACATTTACCTCATAAACACACTCTGCTGTGTTATAAAATGAACTTTGTTTCATATTTGTTTCTTTTTAATTGTTTATAAATAAGGGGATGTTTCGCCCCACCCCCATAAGGCATATAAATTATAGTATTTCTAAATTAAGCGACATTATTAAACATTTTATCATAGTCCACAGTAACATACACACCATCATCATAGACAAGCATGTCACTAATATTTTCACCTACCAAACTATCAATAACAAGACCTTCAAACACATCATCTTCAATAAGCATTTGCATATCACTCTCGCTGAACTCATCCCAACCAATAGTAATCACACAATCGCCAAACTGGTCAAGGTAAGAAGGAGTATAATTTGCTAAATAGGACTTAATAGTATTTACAACCCTATCAATATCAATATCAAGACAAGGGGCATCATTTTCTTCTGCAATCTCACCTACAATTTCATCATCATAATTGATATAGATATTTTCTTTCTCATTCTCAATAATATATCTCACCCTATCATTGAACTCCATCCACTCTCTAGTATCATTTTCAAGAGCTTCATCGGTAAACACTTCATCCCACACATAATCATTCCACAATACATCGCAGAACTTATCAAAATCCATGGTTTTACCATCCTCAACAAGACACAAATCCTCCACACACTCATCAATTTTCTCTCTAATAATATCCATTGGAATAAGAGGCATCACTTCTCTCAGATACTCAATAGCAGCATCATCTTCATCCTGCTCATTCTCCTGCTCTACTACCTGCTCACTCATTTTGAAAACCATTTCTCTAATAGCATTGTAAATCTCACTTTCAAGGGTATTGAAGTTTTTAGCACCACTGAGTCTGCCAAACCACAGATTCACCTGCCCATCACCATAGCAAAGGACATAATTACCCTTATAATCTTTATCAAGCGAGAAACAACCCACAAAATCACCAATCTTATAATAGAGATAAAAATCTTTCTTTCCATAAGCAACTGCTTTAGAAATAATCTCAATAATCTCCCTTCTCTCTTCTACACTTTCAAAAGCATTAACCACTTTCTTTGTGCCATAAGATGTGATATAAAACACTTCTACATTTACTGCGCTGGTCGCTACGCTGTTCTGACCATTAACATTTGTTTTATTCATATTACTTTAATTTTGTTTTTTTATAAATATCTCTTGTTTTATTTTTTTGCAAAGATACTAATTATTTTTTAATCCTGCAAATAATTTTTTCAATGTCATATTTTATTCAGTCTTTCGACCTTTATTTTAATTGACAATGCAAAGATACAAATTATTATTTATTCATGCAAATAATTTTTTATTCCACATAAAAAATGCCCTGCTAAAACGCAGAGCAACTTTATTATATTATATATAGAAGTATATTACCTTATTATAACATCATTCTCCACATCATACTCATATCCCAACATCTCACACACCCACTCAAACTCAAACCACATTATATCATTTACCATAGTTTCGCTAACTCCTTCACTATAACAATCTTCCAACATATAATCCAACTGCTCCAACTCCTCAACACTCAACATATCTGCATTAAGTTTTGCACCACCCCAAAACTCAAAACTGCTCAAATTGATTTCGCTAAATACTTTCATAATTCTTTATTATTTTATTTTGTTCAACAATCTATATTTTATTTCGCACCACAAATATCCAGACTTTTATTTTAACTTCCAAATAATTTTTAATTTATTTTCATCATATACCACGCATACAAGGCAACCCCATAAAAACAAACTTTATTATACACTTTTTACCTTTCTGCTCTTTACCTTTTTCCCTTCTCCACCATACCATACCCAAAGCACATATACAAATACATCTGCACACATATACCCACCATCACAACCCTATAACATCATCATTACCATCCTACCACATTACTTCTTTACCTTTCTATACTATCCCAACACATACCCCTATATTACCCCATAAAACCCCTATATTTCCCCATATCTCCACCATACCATACCATACCATTACCCCATTATACCCCCATTATACCCCTATATTACCCCATATATCCTATAACGCAACAGCACTACTGCAATCCCTTTTCATTCTCTTTTTATCCATATTTCACACATATTTACACATCTTTCTATCTATCAATCATTTATATCTTTCTATCTACATCTTTATTTTATTTATATTTATTTATATTATTCATTCTCAATTCATTACATCATTTACATTCATTATTACTTCAATCACAATGACCTAACTATCTGAAAATCAACCCTTTGAGGGAGGGGTCTTTGAAATATAACCCTTGACCCCCTCCAAAC
>JAEIGA010001405.1_pt1 | contig 37584 bp, 33 predicted proteins | sample 9270691 | NCBI WGS metagenome assembly JAEIGA01 (sample SAMN17057246, study PRJNA624740) | gut metagenome | biome: biome; isolation source: fecal sample | host: Bos grunniens | place: China: Xizang | collected 2019
GTTCTGCTTCTTTCGGAGTTTCAGGAACAATCTGAACTGCAGGAGCGTCATCTCCTTCGAGAAGACTTTCAGTACCAGTATCAACAATCTTGTAACCAAGAACCTTCATATAAGGTTCAAGTGTACGAAGATCATCTGTTGTAGTTCCAAGATTGGAAAAGTTATCATTGATGTACTGAAGAGCAGCAACACGTTCCATAAAGACAGGATGAGTATATCCGAAGATATCATCACTGTTGAATTTAACCGCATTAACTTTGATAGAATCAGTTGTAATGTTGCTGATGATTCTATCGATCATGGCGTTCTGAGTTGCAGTCTGATCCTGAAGACGTGTAAAGAATGTCTCAGCAGAAGCAACGATCTGGTCAAAGAATACTTTAACCTTCTCATAAGAACTTACGATAGTCTCATCAATGTTTTCACAACAAGCAATACCAACTGCTTTTGCGTTATCGGAAGTGATAGCAGGAATCTCCATACCGATAACATCAGCAAGAGTATTGCCAGAGTTGAAAATGCACATGATAGATTCTGAAGCTCCATACGTCTTAAGAACTGATTTTGTATTCTTAAGAGTACGAACTGCATTGCAGATGTTACGATCAGTGGTAACAACAGCAACGACTTTTTTGGCAGCAACATCAACAGCAAATCGAGTGTTGATCATATTTGCCATGTCAACCCAAATCATCGGGCTTGTTGGAGACTCCTGGTCTGCACCAAAAGTATCCAGATGAAGATTAAGTCCACTCATAATCTTTTCCTTTGTTTTAACCTTTACATGCAGAATTGGCGGTGTACAATAATGTCATCATCAATCTGAAAGTGTCTGTAATCGGGTAAGAATCATTGTCTTCCTTGACAAGATCGATCGTATCTGGAGTTACACAAATCGCATAAGCTAAAGGCATACTCTTACGAGAATTAAATTTAGCAAGATCGGATTTGTACGCAGGAGAACTGATGATGTTAGGATAAATATAAGTATCGAACATCAAATCAGGATCATAAGTTCTTCCATTGTTAGCACCTTCACACATCCAAAGGATTGACATGAGAACTTTCTGTGCAACAACAATTCGTGTATTGAACAGCTTTGAATCCATTTCAGAATCTTTGTTCTGGAAAGGACGAACAAGCATGTCTTTAATAATATCACAATAAGCACAGAACTGATCTTTGGTGATAGTTTCCTGAACATCAGAAATATCGAACGTACAACTATTTGATTCTTTATGTGCTTCTGCTAGAGAGCTAAACATACCGAGAAAATGCGGTGCATACTCAGATTCAGCCATTCTCTTAACAATAGAAACAAAGTTAAGCAAAGCTGTTTTGGCAGAAGGAGGAAGTGTTGGAGTAACATTACCGATGTTAACCTCTTTGACCCAACGGTCAAACACATTCACAACAATATTCTTCAAAAGACCACGCTGAAATGCAATAAGCTGATCTTTGTATTTATTAGCAAGTTCAGTACATTCCTCATCATCATAATCGCAAGGAATATCAAACTCATCACAATACAAACGATACATTGTAGCATCACAAACGAAACTGATCTTATCGAGAAATGCGACTGTTGTCCAGTCGCACACCCAAACATGTGAATTGATACGTTCAGTTTCATTCTGGACGATTGTATCAGCATGTTCTAATGAACTCATTCCTAAGTCTAGAAGAGCCATACATCCTCCTTAGTCTTCATTGAGATAAGCATCGATCTTCTGATCAATACCAGCGATCATCTCGTCATAAGCTGCAATGATCTTGACCTGTTTACGATACTCTTCACTGTTAGGATCAACATTCTGAAGCTGAAGCTTAAGAAGAGCAACATGAGACTCCATCCACTCTTTTTCTTTCTTAGCTTTTAGATAACGAGAATGTTTGATGATGTTCCACTGTTCACCAAGCCAACGGAAAATGACAAACTTACGAGCACCAGTCTGCATAAAGTTACGAACAACAGGAGAATATTTTTCAAACTGGATAAAACCAGTATTCGGACTATTGTTATCATCAATCAACTGGACATCCAAGTTTCTTGAAACTTTATCAATTTCAGCTGTGATAACAGAAGCATTGCTGGCCATACGATTTTTACAAATCTGAATGAAATCGGCCATGTGCTTCTGGATCTTCTGGATGCGATACTTCTTAGGCATAGGAAGTTCTTTAACACCATTATTCTCACAGATCTCATATGAAATGTTATCAATCAGGTAAACTGTGAAATCAACAAAGGTTTCAGCTTCCTCAATAACACCCATGATAGCAACCTGAGACAACTTTGCATTGTAAACAGTAATCGCCTTATCTTTAAAGGTATTAGCTGTATTACGTTCAATTGATTCAAGCGCACCAATGTAGTGTTTAGTGATGTAAGTAAAGCTATCAAACGCGATCTTAAGGTCATTGCGACCAATACCTTTTGCAATTGTAACGTATGCATTACAAGCAAGATTGTTACGATCATTTGAAGCTTTATAAATTTTATTCGCGATAACCTGACGATCTTGCATAGAAAAAGCAGCAAGAGTAGTCTGAAGGTTATTAAGACGTTCAATCAACATGAGAAGATTTTCTTTGAAGTCTTCTTTATTGATTGTATTCATTTTTGCACCAGGAGCAATCTCTTTCATGATAGCCTGGCCAAGTTCTTTAACAAAATCAAAAACCATAATTCAACTCCTTAGAAACGAGGTGCCTGACCCTGTGAGAAAGCAGTCATGACTTCTTTCAAGTCAAAGCTGTCTTTACCTTTGCTACCGATTTTGTTGATCATGGAGTATGAATAAGTACCAACAGTAGGAATACCAGCAAAGTACATTTTCATAGTACCATACATTGGATCAACAACGCACATCACCATACTGAACGTTTTAAGGAAGAACTTGTTTCGAGTGATATAATTATCGAAGTCGATATGAGCATCACGGCAGGTTCTATCGAAAGTCTGTTTGTCCAGAATCATGATAGCATTTGCAAGGTTATGACGTTCAGGAAGGAAGTTGGTAAGACCAGCAACCCAACGGAACAAACTGTTACGCTGACGAATGAGCATTTCGTTAACAATACCAGTGTTATCACGTTTAAGAGCAGTTGACTGTTTTTTGATCAAGTCTTTTGCAAAGATAAAGTCTTTGATAAAACTGATTTCACCAGCTTTAAGCTGCTGAATACGCTGAGATAGAGTAGGAGTAAAGTTCAATCCCATGAACTGTTCAGCAACTTCCTGTTTGAGAATGTAAGGAACCAACTGAACATACATGTAAACTTTCGCAAGTGATCCTTTGGTAACAGTAGTTTTTGTAGAACCACTTTCAGTAGTTCCATTTCCAATGGTAACTTCGTTTGTTCCTTTAACTGTAGTATCAACTGAAAATGATTTTCCGCTGGAATTCGACGTTTCAGTAGTAACAGTTCCCATAAGGAAATCAAGTTCGATCAAACGACCGCAGACAAGACGCTGCGATTCGAGATCCATTTCAATAACTTTGGCTTCACAGGAAGGACGAACCTTAGCAGGTTTCTCAACACCAAAATCGGAAGCAATGTCGTTCATGAGTTTTTCAGTGAAAGATTCACCAGAAACCAACTGAAGACGAGTACGAACAGAACGTCCATCGGCACAGCGAGAGTCGATACCAAGAGCTGTGATGATCCAGCAGCAATACATCTGGTTAAGAATACTCATGAGAGGAATAGCGATATCATCCTGAGCGATGGAATCTTCGATATACACTCGTCCCATGACGTTGGCCTGATGACCATATGCAGTGAGGGAAGGCATCTTCTTTTCAATACCACCTTCACGGATCCACTCTACAAGTTTAGATAGACCGTCTGTCCCTGCTTTATACATAGTTACGGGGTCCATAAACACCTCTATTTTAAAAAGTTAACCTTATAAAAATAACTTAGTAATTACTACTAACATGCATAGCATGGCAAATGCTACGACCATATTTACATTGGTGTTTTTGGCATGCTATGAACATCAATGAATATATACTAAATAGGAGTTCTTTATGGCAAACGATGTTTTAGACGTAGTCAGAGAATACCTACCAGAAAGATATAAGGAATCTTCCTTACCAAATATACCTCCTGGATATGTAAGAGATGCCTGGGACAACATGATGCATGATCTACATTCAAGGCGAGATATGGATCAAGCTACCAGGGATCGTATCGTTAACCTGGCTTATGCATCCACTGGAGCTGGTGGTTACTTTAATCAAATTCAACAGTACATGACGTGTCTCGATCAGTTTGATATGCACTCTGTACAACCAAACACAGAAACTAGTGGTCTCACATTTATCACTAGACCAAGATTGTGTTTACAATCTTCTAATCTAAGAAATAACCGTATCATGACAGCTTTGGATACACTTAACAGATCATCCATGGCATTTGCTATTCGTTGTTTGTTAGATACAAACTTCCATAAAGCTAATGGAGGTAGATACAAAGATTATGTAAACACATCGCCTATTGTTGATGTACTAAATCCATTCCTCGTCCCTGCTTGTAACTCTCTTGTTGGTTTCAGCGGTGGACAGGATATTGTTGTACAGACACAGACAACTGAAGGTGGTTTCCAATGTGAGGCACAGACATTCGCTATAGGTTCTGACAATCTACAGCGTGGTAATTACCAATTACAGCTAACCTTCAGAGATGCACAACATGGACCCATAACTGCTCTATTCTTCTACTGGTTGGAATATATTAGATGCGTTACTCGTGGTATCATGTTAGCTTATGCTGATGACATTGATGAACAGAGACTGAACTATACTGTTTCTATTTATCGATTCTTGTTGGATCCATCAAGAAAGTACATAACCAAATATGCAAAATTCACTGGTTGTTTTCCAACAGCACTTTCTATTGGTTCTATGTTTAATAAGAACCCAGGTGAATACTTTGTTCAATCTGCTTCACAGGTAACTGTTCCATTTATGTGCAACAAGATTGAATATATGGATTATGCTATCCTTATGGACTTCAATACTCTTGTCCGTCGCTATTGCCCATGGATCAATAGTGTTGCAAATAAACCAAACGAATATCACTCTCCAAACTTAAAAGGATATCAATCTAGCGACTTAATGTGTCCAAACTTACCAAGAGAACCTATGAGTAACTGGAGAGGTCTGCCGTATATCACCAGTGATATGCATGGCATGCGTTTGGAATATAGACGAGTTACTAATCCTGTGTTTAAATCCGACGATGATCTTATTGATCAGCTAATGTATATCGACTTACAAAGTAAATTGATTCAAGATGGAGAATCCAAGTTTGTAACTGCGTCTACCTATACACCAGAAGCTCTTAAAAAGTCTGATCCGTATAAAGGAATCTCTATGGATACATTCTTCAGACGAGTTATGAATGATGTTGGAACTGATCCAAAGAAATTCGAACCGCTAGACTTCGGAATCAAACGCGCAACCAAACAGAAACAAGAACAAGAACCACCGCCTAATCCTTCACTGTCTACATATGACATGATAATCGATCAGGCAGGATTAAATTATTAATAAGGAGTAAATATGGCATCTATATCAGAAACAAATACAGAGACCACTCTTCAGTTATATGCAAATCCTCTCCTCATTCAAGACAAACAACTTGCCTTGTTTGAGGAGCATGTATTTGATGGAAAACGTGTGCTTGATGGTAACAACGTTTTCACATTCGGACTGGAGATGGGAGCAACTCTTACAGCTGGTATAGTAAATGAAATGGCAAACAATTTCCAATCACTATATCCCGCAAGAGCACAAACTATGTCAGATCTATATCGACATCTTTCCGATTATGATTATGTTGATATGTTCTCAACACCTGCTACAACCACAATCGAACTCATGTTCGAACGTAACTTTCTGATTGATAATGCACCTACCGATGGAGATGAAGATGGTGCACTTAAAGTGATTATACCAGAATTTAGCACATTTACTATTGGTAATCACATATTTGGTATCCATTACCCTATTGAAATCAAAATCAGAAAAGCATATAAATCAGATGGAATTACTATCGATTACGATCGTTGTATGTTCCACTGTATTTGGAATACTGAAACTGTAAATCCTTTGTACAGACTAAACACTAATATTCTTGAACACAGAATGTTCAATAAGGAAGGACTCAGTTTCCTATGTATCCAAGTTCCTATTCAACAGTTTGCTATCGATATCAAAAAAGAAGATAGTATCGCAAGTACTGGTTTCTTAAAGAGATTTTCTTATAGCAATCGTTTTTACGCTATTCGTGTATTCCATTATTGGAATAATCAGTGGGTTGAAATGGCAGAAACATTGTCTGACGTCATCTACAATCCTCAGATACTTACAGCTAAAGTAAAAGTTCTTTCAGACATCCACACTGTGGAAGTATCAATTCCTCAGTCTTACTTTACCGCAGGTCTTGTTGGTAACAGAGTTATGTGTATGATCTACACAACAGAAGGTGCTATGGATGTTGATATAAGAAACTACAACACCAACCAATTCAGTGCATCGTTCTTAATCGATGATACTGTTGTTGATGATACCTACAGTGCTTTCCTTAAACGTATTCCTATGCTTCAGGTGATCCCCCTTGCATCTAGAATCTCTAATGGTTCTAATGGTAAGACATTTGAAGAAATGAAGAATCGTGTTATGAATTCTGTTGGTGGTGATGATCTTCTTGTTACACCTAAACAACTTGAAGCTCATTTGTCAGATACCGGATTTAAGGTGTCTAAATATATTGATAATATCACCGATCGTATATACTTAGCATCTAAAGAAATAACTGATGCAAACTCTGATGTTGTTGGCGCCGGTGAGTTCATGACAACCTTCAATAATGAAATACTTGCTGGAGCAGGAGAAGCGTACGATACCATCTTACCTTTGTCCGATGGTAAATCTTACATGATCATGCCTTCATCTATCTTCAAGTATGATGTAAAAACAGATTCAATGATACCTATGTCTCGTTACGATAGAAAGAATCTGTTTAACGACAAAACAACAGAATACATCATCAATGAGCTCAATACCAACAATTACACTTTCACTCCATTCCATATTAAATTGGATACTAAGAATGAAAGTCCGATTGCTGGTACATTCGATCTTATGAATCCTACTGTGTCGAATGTGACATTTGTCGGAGAGAATAAATACACAAGTACACAGGTATCTATGTACGGAAGTGTGTTGATGCATATTGATCAAGGAACGAATGGTTACAAACTCACTGTTGCTCTGTATAAAACAGATGACTTAAAAGGAACGCGTGTCAGAGATGGTCTCACTGACAACTTGGCAGTAATTCTCAGAACAAACACCATTGATGGTGCTCCTATGTACATCAGAGGAAAGTACATTGGTGTTAACTCTGATGATAAAGATCTTGTTGAATTTCATATCGTAACTAAATATGATATCACAAAACGTGACGACATTGATACTCGTTCGTTTACACTTATCAACGATACAGCACATGACGTATCAACGAATTATGTCAATCTTACACAAGATTATGAACTACTGTTCTTTGCTCACAGATCGTTTATCACAGATACCGATGCCATAACTGAAAGTAACAACCAAGGTTATATTCCTAAAGAAATTCTTTCAGCAAATATGGTTTGGCTTGCAACACAGAAACTAACAATTTCTCTCGGAGAAGCTATCTCAAGTGTGAGAAACAATGTGTTCATGACTCTTACAGGAAAAGAATATAAGTCTTATAACACTACTGAGTTTGCAACTTACAATTCTGACGTATATGAACGTTATACAGAAGATGTTACAGACGCTACAGGTCTCATCATTCATCACAAAGGTGAATTGGTCATCGATGAAAACGGAAAACTTCGTATAAAACACAGAACAGGCGACCTCATAATCACCTCTTCTGATAGTGAATCTATTGGTTTGAAAAATCCTTCTTGTGTTATAACACACACAAGAACTGATGCTGATGGCAACAATATTGGTTCATCTCAAACTATATTCCTCGATTCAGACCACTTATCTAAGGTAGCAGAACCATCAAACAATTGGTATCCTGTACGTGCATTTACTGTTCCTGTTACAATCAATCAAGGAACAATTGATGAACGTGTTGTTAATAAATGGAAACTCATTTACTCTGGTTCAACATCACGCGCATCTATCATTGAAACAAAAGATTTGCTTAAATACATAATCGATACCATCGATGAAAATCGTTCTGATCTGATGTTAGAAAATACTCTCAACAAAAAGAGATCATCTCACATCAATCCGATGACAAATCTTTATGTGCTTGACAATCCAGTACCAGGAAGTTTTGTATATGTGAATAACTCTACTATCGATGATAGTGTTCCTACCTACTGGGCCTATCTTAATCACGACAATAAATACGTTATCGACAACAATGTTGTTCATAGTCGTGAAGATTTTATCACACATATCAATGCAAACCGAACACCTGATGAACCTAGAATTGATACAGTTGGTGCTGTGTATATGCGTGATACTGAATTCTCAGATTACGACTTCACACCATACATTTCTGAACACAATCTCTGTCTCATGTTCAAAGATCTTGATGATTTGGATAATAATGTAGCTGGTGCTATCTCAGAGGAAGCAATACGTATTAAGTACGATGTTGATTCTATTATATTTGAAAATCTCAAAAAGTTCAGAGATCCTTGGATTAAGTTGCTGGAAACTAGAGGCGATAATACATGGTCATTTGAAACCATGAGTTCTATTCCTGCTGGGTTCACAATTGTACGTGAGTACTGGAACAATAGATCTTATATCAACTTCAATAATACCTTGTCGATTAGGACACATGGAGTTGGTATTCAGACAACCGTTAGTGGCATCGAAGCTCTTGCTTATATACAGGAACGTTCTGTTAACCAATACGACATCGAACAGTTCGATGATATGAGTGGACTCGATTATGTTGATAACGAAACTAATTATCGTCTTGTGTGGATTGATAATTATAATCCTAATGCTGACAACTCAGCAGTATCAACTGTATCTCTTATCAACGACATTGATATCAATGAAGCTGAAGGTGAGAAAGTTGGTGCACTTTTGTGGTCTACACACCTAGGCGATCACAAACATTATGTGGTGGTAACTGGTCCTTCATTCATCAAGTGCTACAACGAATTAATGTCAAGACCAACAATGTCTGGATACATCTATGAAACTAAAGTTCTAACTCCGACTAATGCGATATTCAATCCTTACAGAGAAAGCACTGACATCACGTTGCTTGAAGGATTCACTAAACCAAATGGTGAAGAAGTTATCGTTGAAGAAAATACGGAGATAGATGCTTATAAGAAATTCATCGAAAATTCCACAAATTGGAGATTGGATGAACGTTACATAGCTGTTGTCTCTTCCACAAAGAAACCAGAGTTGTTATTCACAGAAGTAGCATGGCATAGTAACTGGCCTTGGGAAATGACCAACTGGACTGTAGACTATAACAGAACTTCAGGAGAAGTTGTAGGAAAGAACATCACTTCTGCTGGTGTTTACATGGACATCGACAGAAACAACAAGGACGCTAAAGTTGTGCATTATGTTGGCGATGTTATTCTCGATGAGTTCGGTAAACCTTCAATCGAAGATACCACAATAAGAAACACTATCTATCACGTATCAGCTACACATTGTGATTACAAACTCACTATGAGTGCTGATAAAGAATACAAGATGTTCCGTCCTGACATCGAACAGCTTCTTAGAGGATATTACAATCTTCTTGAAGCAACACGTCCTATGTTACTTGAACGAACAAACTTGTATTATACCCCTATCAAATCAATGGGGTATGGTAAGTTTAAAGGGGCTAATGGAGAGATCATAGACTTCCCACTTGAAGTGTCTGTCGATCTTCGTATTCACATCACTCCTACAACAGCTGGTAGTTCTGATTCTAAAGATCTTATCAGAAATAATGTCATCCAAATGATCGAACAACATATGACATCTGGTAACATCAGTTGCACCATGTTGGCTGAACAGATCAGACAAACAATGAGTGATACAGTCTTGTACGTTGATGTTCTCGGTATCAATGGTAACCACAATGTTCAAACATTGGTATCAGCTGATCCTAGTCAATCATCTGTAAGATTGAAATCAATTCTTGTTCTCAGAGATGATAACACAATCGGTATTGAAAAAGCAGTAAATATCGAGTGGGCAATCATGCAATAATACTTTAAGTAGAGTAGAGCACTACAAGGTGCTCTACTCTACTGATATACTTTTATTCTTCGTTTTTCTTCTCTTCAACAGGCTGAGAACAAGGAAGAGGAACAGCCATCATGAAAATCGATGGCATCATCTGGAGTTTCTTGGTAGTTGGGATAGATTCAATCTCTTTACCAACATGTTCTGAAATCTTATTACCAAGATCTTCCGCTTCGTTCATTTTTCCTTCAACAAGATGTAAGGTATCATCGACAACTTCTGCGATACCTTTATCTTTTAAATAACCAACAACTGCTTCATCTTTACATGAAGTAACATGCTGACTATTTGTAGTCATTTCAGTGAGTGCGTATAGAAGACGTCCTGCTTCGCATTTGTGTTCTTCATCTTTCCAAACGAATCTCTGAACAACTAGATTCTCTTTTTCAATATCTGCCATTTTAACTTCTCCGAATCAAAGATCCTCCTCTATCACAAGTCTTAGTGTAGATATAGGAGTTGAGGTGAAATACAATTCTGCTATTTCATCACCTGGGTTTGCTGTAAACATTTTCTTTCCAACATTCTGGATAAATATATCCAGCTCTCTGTCATTTGCTATATCCGCAGACAGAACTCGCGGACCTAACACAACCAATCCATCGTTAACCATTCTTTCAAAAATGGAATCAATATGACCATGAATTATTGTTCTAGGAAATACTGTTGGTTCCTCACCTTGATGGACTCCTCGACAAGGTGATATATCAACAAATTTAGGAAACTTAAATTTGATTCCCATCTTCAACAAGATCGTTTTTCCAGAATCTAATGAAAAACCGATAGGTGTTCGTAATCTAAACATTCCCTCATCCATCTGGTGAGGTACTAGCATAGGACCACCATGATTTATTATTTCATATGGAATACATAATTGTGGTATAAACAACATGTTAGACTGATCTACTGATGAAGGTGGGTTAATTGTCTGTTTATTTGTTCTTGACATATAAGGTTACCTCCCTTCTCATAGGGTGTTTATAATTCACAAAGAAAAAAAGAAAAACCACAGATAAACTGTGGTCTTTCTTCGCTGATATTATTCAGCTTTGAGATTTTCAAATTTTACTTTAGCTTCACGTTCTACTTCGCTGCATTTGGCTTCGTAGTATTTCTTTTCAGCCTCTTCGCGAGCCGTACGTTCGGTTTCAGTCTTGATCTTCTGCTCGATGACTGCTTTGCGTGCACGGATGTTCTCCGTATTCGCGTTCATCATATCGATCAGGGAATCACCGAATGTTCCGATCAACTGTGAGAAGAGTTTCATGCAAGCATCGGTTTCAACCCGAACCTTTTCATCTGTGAACTCAACATGAGCGTGAGCTCTGAGACCTTTCAATGCGATTCCTTTGTATGAGAATTCTTCAATACAGATTTCTGCACATCCGGTATTCGATTCACGTTTGGGCATGTTGAGGTTGAGGTTGTTGTTACGATCGAAGTTTTTGCCATTGTTGTTCATAATCCCATTTCCTTTCGTTTTATTGGGTGGTTAATATTGAACGATTTGTTTTATAATCCTAAGATCACAGTTGTAATATATAAGTATAAAAACTTGAACTGCACTTTTTGAAAATATGCCATGCTATGCCAAATACTACTAAATGAATATGGAGGTTTGTATGTGGGCTCGTTTTATTAACATCATGAAGTATGTGTGGAAAAATCCTATTGTACAGTTCGCATGTTTCACTATTCTCGAATGGGCTGTTGTTGTTTTCCACAAATCAACCAAAAACAAATTCAAGAAAAAAACTATCGAAGCTATAACGGATGCATGTTCTCAGGATTATTCTGTTGGCACAAATGAAGATGCTCCTGAAATTGAACCCGAGAAAAAAGAAGCAACCAAAGAAGTTGTCGTTGAAAAACCAAAACGCACACGCAGAGAAACTAAGAAGAAGGTTGTTGAAAAAGTTGAAGAAACTAAACCAGCCAAACCAAAACGTGTAACAAGAAAAAAGAAAACATCTGAATCTGAAGATACAAAACCTGTAGTTAAGAAACCTCGTGTTCGTAAAAAGAAGGTTGAAACTACTGAAGAAAAAAAGTAATCAATTCGCGTTGCTGATTAAGATAAGAGATAGGTGCAGCACCGTGCTGCACCTATCTCTATCCTAGATCATTTGTTCCATAATTCAATGCGACGATTGGCTCTGTTAACCAGACCCTGTACAACTTCATACTGGATCTTTCCGCTAACCTTAACAACTTTTCCATTGCGGATCTTCTTCTGTTTGACCCATTTGGAAAGTTCGTTAGGAACCTTATCGAGATTACCGCTGTTGATGTGTTTCAGCATCGTGCTGTTAATAAATGATCCACTACCAAAATGGTATACGAAATCAATGAGAACGGCTTCCTGATTTTTGGTTATCTGGACTTTAACCGCACTATTAACAACTTTCTTGCAAGCTTTGACATAGCTGCGAAGAATGATAGTTGCTTCTTCTTTGGTGATGGTTCCTTTTTCGACTATCTTCTTAGACGTAAATCCGTATCCGATAGTTTTCTTTCCTGCTGTGCAGGTGTAAACTGTTTCACTGAAACCTTCATTGAGTTTAATGAAAGCTACAGCAGTTTCATTGGCGAATCCGCAAACAGAGATGAATGCGACGGCGAGAGTTAAAATTGTTTTCTTCATTTTTTGTTCCTTTCGGGTTGTTAGTTATTTGTTCTTGTGATCTCCGAATCGATGTTAAAATCTAACAGATCAAACCAAATTATGCAAATTGCATAGCTTTGGAGTAATCATTGATTTTCGAATTGAACTGTTGTTGACGAACTCTGTCAAGCATTGTTGCTCGTTTGTTATAATGTTCATCAACTACATTAGACGCTTGCTTATATGTTAATCCATACCTGCGAGCAACCCAATCAATAAGTTGTTCACGAGTCATACACATCACCTCCTAATCTAAGCAAAGTTGCTTCAGCCTACTCTGTGATGTTAGCGCATCACAGAGTAGGGTTATTTTGTTACTTAGATTCAGAGATCATGCAAGTAATATATAAGCATTTTTTATTCATCTGCATCATACCAATCGGAGACATATACAGTAAAGTATTGTCCTTTATATTTAACTTTCGGAACGTTGATGAATTTGAGATTAAAGTAAGTTTCAAACAGACGCATTTGATACAGAGCAATGGTGAACTTCATCTGTTTAGTTTTACTGATATATTGTGTTGCAAATCCAAATTGATCTCGCAATGACGACAGCAGATGTTTATTCCATCTGAAGTATTTCTCAAAGAAAGATACACAATCCACCGAGACGACATCCCGGGATCGGATGAGTTTGTCATCGATATCCATTTCCATAAGAACAGATATACGAGAACACCACATAGGACGTAAGAACGGGTCTTTGATACAAATCAATTCATATCTAACTTGATTTAGATCTTTATCAGTAACAGTCCATTCTTGATCAAAAAATTGTTTATAAGGAAGAACATGTTTCATTATGTTGTGTGAACTGATAATCTTCATAGCTGAAAGATTAGCATCACCAACAACCGCATCAAGAGATTTGGTAAGATACGGATATTCTTTACCATCCAACAACATCTGGATATCTTTGTCTGACAAATCAGAACAGATAGCTTTTAGAATAGAAATCGGTTCATATCCAAACAACTTTAAGATATTAATTCTCTGGAGTGATGTCAAATCTTCACATTTAATACATGATAAAAACTCCGAGATAACGGCACAGATTGTTTCTCTATGCATCATAGTAGTTTTACCATTATGAGTAAATTCCCATTTCTTAGGTTGTTTGTAGTGACTTTCAAGTTCTCTACTCAATTCCCTGAAATCTTTGTAATCCTGTTCGGTTGGTGTATAATCCATAATAAACTCCTTTAAAGGTGCTCTACCTTCCAGTGGCTAGCTGGAAGGTAGAACGATAATAAATGTTACTGCATTATGAGCAATAACGATGTTAGGAGAGCTAGCCCACAGAACCTAATCTAGAAGAATAGGTTCAGTCAATTTTGAAAAACAATCAAAACCGCATACAATATAACACAACAAAAATCTTTTAACTAAAGGAGTTAACTATGGTAACTGGTGTTGGGTTTACTGGAAAAATGATGTCGGGTAAAGATACCTGTGCAAGTTATTTAACAGATGCTATCCTTAAATGGAAAGGACCTAATTACATTATTAATAGGTTCGCATTCGCTGACAGTCTTAAAGATATCTGTATGAACTACCTTGGACTCAGCAGACATGACTGCTACGATCAAGAAGGTAAAGAAGCTTTCAATGAATTCTGGGGTATGACTAACAGAGAAATACTTCAAAGAGTTGGAACAGAAGCTATGCGCAATGGATTCCATCCTGACGTATGGGCGAAAATCACTGAATTGAAAATCAAAAAATCCATTAATGAAGGTGAATTCTTTATCATCACGGATGTGCGATTCCCAAATGAGGCTGAAACAATTATCAAAAACGGTGGAATAATCGTTGAAGTTATAAGACCAAACACAGAATCAAATGGAATCCAAAATCATGCATCAGAACAAAGATTACCTATGAATCTTATTTCATACCAAGTGAGGAATGATAGAGATCTAGATAATCTCAAAAACGAAATGATTATGATCAAATCAGCTATACGACAATTGGAAATCAAAAACAATTTGTCAAGAACCTCTATTATAGCTGGATAAGAACATGCTATGTCAATAAATAGAATAATATTCTATCAATAGGAGAACATTATGTCGTACAAAAAAGTACAAGTCTATACTCTTACAGCTGCTCTTGGTATCGTGAAATCAGCTGTTAAACATGTAACTGGAAGTTCTTCTTCCAATGTTGATTCTATTGTTTACAATAGCCTTAACCGTGCTATTTCCAAAAAGAAACAAGTTAATAAGGGAGTGAAGTAATCATGGGTAAATATGCTTCTTTTGCTAACCTCCTGAAAGATCAGGCAACTCATGATAGCCTCCCTGAAGTGCTATTTACAGAAAACGCTGATCTCAGAGGTTCCACTTCTCGATTGGCTATTGCTTCAGAATTTGATAATGAAGTCTCTGCCGAAAACATCGCTGATCTTGTATCAGAACTCGATCGTATGAACATGGATGGAGAATACAATTCTCTGTTCACCAGTTTTGAAAATATCGCCAATGCATTTGCGACAAAACTAGAACAGGGTGTTTCTGATCTTCGTACCATCAAAGAAGATGTTACCGAACTAAAAGACAAACACGACGAAGCTATTGCACTTCGCGTTGCAGAGAATCCTGTCCTTGCTAAGATCTGTGGAATCAATAAAGAACTGACTATGGATAAAGTTGCATGGAATTATCTCGATGAAGTCGATGAACGTTTTCTCATCACTGAACTTCATGATAAGATTGGAATGGATCCTGATAAAGAAATCACTCCAAGTGTTATCAGTCTTGTGATCAATGCAATGCCTTGTGCAAACAGAACTAACCGTGTTGAATTGAGCAAAATCTCTATCGGTGGTGAAAAGTTCAATAACTGTGTTAACAAACTCGTTGACTACATTCCTAGCGAATCCAAAGAAACTGTTGCTGGCATGTTCGCTAACCTTCTCCAGCTCGATACTTATTCTTGTGAGATGGCGGTTAAGAGCGCTCGTTCTTTTATGGAAGGTAAAACTCTTAATAGAGTTAACGACATTCTTCATATTTCTGTTGCATACAACAAATTGTTCGATGCTATCAAACACATCGATCTAGATGTTGCTGCTTCTACCATGGAAGACATTGCTAAACATGTTGATGCTATGAGAAGTATCAGCAACACTATGTTGTATATCACTTCTTATTACAGAAATACTGTTTGGAAAGATTCCGTTCTTGTTCCTGGTCCTTTTGTCAACACCGACAACTTCGATACATTTGAAGCCGAAGGTGGAACTCTCACAAATATTGTTCACCACAACAATCGTTTCCACAATGAGCTTCATATCCCTATTCGTGGTGTTTCTGGTAAATTCATCATGCAGTCTGCTGAACGTCTTGAAAAAGAATTCTCTGATGAGGCTTCCAAAAATATTGGTATCATCAATGCAGAAAAAAGAAACATCGATCGTGGATGTTTCATCACAACTTCTGTTGAATATCTTAAGAGTCACAAACTCAGTCAGAAATTCCCTGGTTCTATGAACCTCGATAAGTATGCTGCTTCTGTTTATGACAGTATGCCAGAGGCTCCTATGGAATCTCGTTTCTATAAACTCATCATCAATGCAATTCATCCTAACACGATCACTTCTATGCTTTACGATCGTCTCAGCAAAGAATATACTTCTTATGCTGCAAAAACAGGAAAGCTTTCAAAAGAGATCTGTGCTGAACTTGATGAAAAAGTTTACTCTGATATGATCTGTGATTACTTGGTCAATCAGGGCGTCTTGATTGTCTAAAAATTTGTTTTAGTTCATGTGTCATAAATAAACACTCATAGGCAGCATGTGCTGCCTATGAGTGTACTTATTTGTTTTATTCGTAATCACCTTCTTCGAAGTCAAGACGATCTTCGTAATCATCAAGTTCATCAGAGAAGTCATCATCATCGAGGTCACCCATAGTGTCTTCTCCCAATGCAGCTCTGATAGTTCTTGAATCTTCTTCATCGTATTCGTCTTCCATATCGTCATCATCAAAGACATCATCATAGTCGTCGATGTCATTGATCTCCATCATGTCACCACCATAATAACATTCCGGACATACATTTGATTCAGTGATGTTGTCATCCATGAAATCATCGACATCAAAAGCTCTTTTACAGTGCATACAGATTGGCATAGTTGTTGCTCCTTGTTGTTAGTTTAGTACGCTTGGTTGTTGTTTACAATATGTCCAGATACAATTACCTACGACTTTGCATGGAGTATGCTCGTATTCCAGATTATTGTCTATCTGTTCACATACTTCATTGATATCAAGTCTCGGATCGAGGACATAAATACGGTATCGATACCATCCTGTTTTAGTCATGAAGTGGAACACCCCAAGAGTATACATGTTGCTCAATCCTGTAATGTAAAACGCATCAAGAGAAGCAGTTGGATGGTTAATGCAAATAGTTGAATATCGTTCGGCTAATACAGTGGGGTATTGATGTGACCACACGAGTGGAACGTAACCTGTGTTGGAGTACCTTCGAACAATGGGATCTTCGAATGTAAGTTCAAACATAGGTTTAAGTATATTGTCATATGAAGGATCTTCGTATGAATTTGGAACTTTGAATGGAAGTACTTCACATGCAAAACCTGCAGCATCAGCATGTCCTCCACCACCGTATTTCCTTGCAACAATGTTAACAGGGTATTTCTTATCCATAGTAAATATGGATACCCTATATTTTGCAATGTTTGAGAAGTAACTGAATAGGATACGATATGGATAGTCAGTATACTTGTCGTTCATTGAATCAAACAAGAGACTATTTGAATTCTTGAGATTGCATGCAAGTGCAGGAATCCCATCAAGTTCTGTTTCAAAAGCTCCGTCATCAACAACTGTTTTGTTGTGAACTTTGATATAATTATCGATCTTCTTACCAATTATGCAGATGCGTTCCACATAATCCGGATCCGTAAGAATATGATCAACAACCTTATCAGTCTTTCTGTCATTTGGAACAAGATCCATCATACCAAGTCCATAATGGAAGTACAGTGCATTTATGTTCTTATCCCATTTCCATGTATCATAATCAGACACGTATTGAATAGCTCTCGGTATAGGTTCATTCGGATACAGATATTGCCAAGTAAGCATAGCGGCTGACACAGATTTAGATCTCAATCCTTCTGGGTTGAAATTAACTTTTGCTGCATCATCAATAACCGGGTGATGGTCAATCCATACCAATTGTGTCTTGGTTGAAATTCTCTGAAGAACTTCAATAGAATCAAAACTGAAATCGGTAACAAAGGTTATATCACCAAGTACCGATTCATCGAATGATTTACCATAATTGGTAAGATACATCCTCGTTTGAGGGTATTTCCGTTTGACGAGAAATGCACAGAATTTTCCGTCGTTATCTACATGTGAAATACATGTAACTGTATTGTGTGGTTTAACTTCAATCATAACAAACTCCTATTGTTTAATGTTTCAAGTATGTAATATATTGTTACAATTTTTATGATTCTAAATTGAATGCATTTTGCACACAAATATAGTGTAAATATCAAGAGCATCCTATACTAAAATAACAATTTAAGTATTCGGGTTCAACTATGTCTACTATAGAAAGGATCTATAAATGGCAAGTATTATCAATGGCGAAAGCTCTCCGAATTATTATGTGACACCTACTGGAATCACGATCGGTGGTCGTACAAAAGATTACGCCACTATTGCCGACATGTTGGCAGATACCAATCCAGGAAAATATGCTCGTGTAGCAGATGCAACAGGTGATCTCACAGTTAAATCCGGTGCAGCTATTTATCGCAGAGAAGGTACTGATTGGGTGAAGGTCTATGAAGAAGACTCAATGGACCTAGACAACGCATTCATCTGGGACAACATTAATGGAAAACCAAATGTTACAGTTGAAGCTATTGAATCAGCAGTTGCTAATGCTCACACCCACGGTAACTACACAATCCTCTCCAAATTGGGTGTTGACACCGATGGCAATCTCACTATTGATGGTAAAACCATCAGTGGTGGTGCTAGCGATGCAGTCATCTCTCAGTTTGAAACACGTGTTACTAATGTCGAGAATTCACTTACCACAGTTAATGCGAATTCTGCAGCTAATACCAATTCTATTTCGACCATCTTGTCTTCGATGGTCAAATCTATCAACGGTGTGACTCCTAATGAAGAAGGTAATGTAATTCTTAATACAGGAGCAGGTGATGTATCTTCAGCTGATTTCGATGCGTACAAAACCGAAGTTAGTGGAGAGTTTTCAACAGTCAAAGCCGACATTGTTACAGTCCAGGGACTGGCTGCATCAAACAGTTCTTCCGTTACCAACATTGAATCACGTCTCGTTTTGGTCGAAGCTGATAAACACGCGCATACCAATATCAGCACTCTGGACCAACTCTCTGTTGCAAACGGTAAACTTCAGTTGAATGGCGTCGACGTTGATACTCATGCTGATCTCTCTGATTATGCAACAAAAGAAAACGTTTCTGCTGCTATCAACAGTATCGCTATTCCTTCAGATATTTCCGAGCTTACTGATACTACAAACATTCTTTCTGGAAAACAGAATGCTATCACTGGTACTGAAGGTCAGTTTGTTAAAATTGGTCCTAATGGTACTCCTGTTACTGAAACAATCGACCTCAATGATTTTGGTTCAGTCAAAACAGTTAATGGTGTCAGTCCTGATGCTGATGGTAATGTTTCTATTACTGTTGGAACAGATGTTGATCTTTCTAATTACTACACCAAAACTCAGACTGATAGTGAGATTTCGCTTGCGGTTGGCACTGAAACTGGACTTCGTGAAGCAGCTGTCGCTGGTCTGAGCAATAGAATCGATTCACTTGCTAATGATATCACTGTTACCAATGGAATCGCATCTTCTAATGTAGCGACTATTGCCACTATCGATGATAGAGTTACTGTTGTTGAAGGAAAAGCTCACGTTCACAACCTTGATGGGAACTATTATTATCTCAATGTAGCAAACGTTACACACCCTGTGTCAGCGGCTTATACTTCTTTTAAAGAAGTTTCAACTCCTCTCACAATCACTGATTTCAGTAATGTCAAAGCAAGCAGCCCTGGCTACTCTTTCATTGGTTCTGATAACCAGGTTTATGTTGGCCTTAATAGCGGAAGTGCTTTCTCTGGTGAATTCGTCAACTTCAGTGTTGGTGCTACACTCACCATGAACAACGTTACTGACCAGGTCGTCGTTGGTAAACAGATTGCTGTTATCAACAACGGTGGTTTGTATGTTCGTGGAACTTCCAGTGCTACTACCAATGGTAACGGCGGTGCAGGATCTCTTCTCGGAGACGATCTTAAAGTTTATGCTGACGACTGGAAACAGGTTGGTTCCGACACTGACTGGACAAATGTTACTGGTTTTATCAATCAGTGGTTGTTCATTAAGAACGGACGCTTGTTCACGGCTGGTTATAACAAATACGGTCTTCTTGGTACTGCTGGTTTGGTCAATGGTGAACCCGATTACACACTTAACCTCAACACACCGGCAGAAGTTCTTCTCGAAGAGAATGGACAGTTGGTTTCCAAGAATGACTGGATTTTTGCTGGCGCTGGTTGTTACTACAGTCTTGGCGTTCGTGGTTCCAACGGAAAGGGTACTATTTACCTTTGGGGTAGTAATGCAGATGGTACTATCGGTGATGGTGTTATGTACACCCACGATATGGCAAAAACTTATGCATGGTACAATGCCAACCCTGGCAAATATGTTATCACTGGAGATAGCGTTTACTTTGAAGGTAAAACTTACTACAATCTCAGTGGTACTGAATTTGTTGCTATCGACAGTAGTGCTCTTATCGGCAAATCTATCCCTGCTGATACTGTGTATGAAATTCCTTATGTTGTTCGTACTACAGCAGTTAAACCTTCTAAAGGTAGCTTGGCGTACGTCGACATCGCAACTCGTTCTATCGTAGGTGAAGTTGATTCTCTCACTGGCGATACTCTTGTTGTTAATGGTATTTCCTACACAAGATATACCAATGAAGATTGTGATCCTACTCTTATTGGTCAGATCTATCCTAAAGCGCTTGCTCTTGAAGATGGAACTGTGTATAACGACTGGGAACAAGTTTCTGCTGGTTACTACCATATCGCAGCACTTCGTCACAACAACCAAGGCGAATCTGAAGTTTATGTCTGGGGTTCCAACGAATATGGTAACCTTGGTAATGGATCTTATACAGACGAAAGTCTACAGGGTGGTACACTTCCTGAAGGTGCTAACACCAAAATCCAGTTGGTCGCACGTCCTCATAAACTCACAACTGAAGAATTCCCATTCACCGACGTTGTAAAAGTTGTTGCTTGTCATTATGGTACTTTCATCTCTCGTGAAAACGGTGAGGTTTACTTTGCTGGTTGCAACAAACGTAACTACCTCGGTACTGGAACTTACAATGACGTTACTGCGTTCATTCCTAAGTTCACTAAACTCGGTGGTCGTTTCAACGGTAGTGATGTCTATTGCGAAACCTACGGTTCAATGGTTGTCACCAAGTCTCCTCGACTTGAAGAAACTGCGGATGCTGTTGTAAAAGCAACTCTTACTGGTCCTCTCGCTCCTGAGAAGATCGACGAAGCTATTACAATGGCGCATGGTCATACAGTTGAAACCAGTATGATTGATGCTACTGCATTGCTCATCAACCAGTACGGTTCTGGTATCCCGAATGCGGTTACAAGATCACACAGTCACAACAACCTCACAGACTTGAACCTCATCACTGTTCAGAATGGTGTTCTCTGTATCGACGGCGATCCTTACATCGGAGGAAGCGGTTCTGGTTCTGGCGGAATTGGTATCACTGTTGATCCTTCTAACAAACAGCTTGATCAGATGACTGATGTTGCTGGTTATAGCAACTTGGCTGGTGGTTTTGGTTTGGAAGTTCTCAGTTACCGCAAAGTCAGTGACACTGAAGCTTATATTCATGTTGCTCCTACCGGTGCTGTTAGCAACCACGGACGTTTTGTTCCTATTTACGACAACGCTGGTAATGTTATCGTCTCTGTTGAAGAACAGGCTAAGGGTCTCTATGGTGTTCCTAGCAATAACACTTCTGGCAAAGGATATATCTACAGTTCAAAAGACCTTGTCACTATGCTTGAGAAAGTTGCTTCTGCTAACTCAGATTCAACTACTTTGAAACTGTATTATACAGATACAGCACATGCTTCAAGTCCTACAAGTGGCACACTCGCACTTACACTTACTGGTAAAGTTCTCAATGGTAAAATGCCTTTCAAATGGGATCTCGAAACAGGTTCTATCGTCAAGGCTTACTCTGAGAAACTTGATACCAATATGCTGGACGGTGTTGGTGTCGGTTCTTACAGCAATGAAGAAAAAGATTTCGTCAGCGTATACACCTCTGATGGAACTCTTCTTATCAGTGAAGACAACTTCAAAGCCAACACTTATGTGTTTGAAGACGATACTGTTATCGAAAATATCGGTTCTATCGTTATCCCGAATGGTGTTGATGGTGAAGGCAACGCTACCTATCATTCTGTTTACCTTGGATCTACTGCAGGTACACAGGTCATCACCAGTGCACAGGTTAAATCTGGAATCTTCATCAAAGATGGTACTGCACTTGTTAAAGTACAGTCCTACATGATTCCTGAAAAATACGACGAATCCTTGTTCAGCAGTGGTTCGATCTATATTCACCCAGGCAATACCAACTTCTCTGGTATGGCTAATCAGGAATACACATTCGATACAGCAGCTACTGCTTACGTTCGTGAGACTACTGCTGTTGATGGTGTTTATCCGATCAAATCTGTTATTCTTAAGCTTACCAAAGCTGTTACAGATGGTGATCCTAACTCTACCACTGAATTTGTTCCAACTCCTGGATCTCTTAACAACCCGATGGTTGCTGCGGTCTATAGTAAACATCGTTATAGCACTTCAAGTGTTAACGGTGAATACAACTCTGCTGTTGGTATGAACGCATCCGCAGAAGGTAACCAGAACACTGTTCTCGGTGACTTCTCAAAAGCAACTGGTCTCTGTAACGTTGTTACCGGTGATATGTCTTATGTCTCTGGTCTCTACAATACAGTCAGTGCTTCAAATTCTAGCGTCAATGGTAGTTTCAATATCGTTGGTGGAACTGAAAACTATGTCTTGGGTTCCGGCAACATCACATGCGGTTCTTATACTTTTGCTATTGGTAATGGCAACCAGACAATGGGTGTCTACGGATACGCTATTGGTAGTAAGAACACTGTGTTCTCTGATGCTATCGCAATCGGTCGTAATACTGTTGTTAATAAAGACGCTAAATACTCTGTCGCTATCGGTGATCGTCTTACAGTAAATGTTAAGAGTGCGACCATCCTCGGACAGAACGGTGAAGTTTCTGAATTTGTTGGTAACTTCCCTGGTACTGATACCTCTGTCCTTGAAAATATGGCCTCATACGACACAACTGTGTATGATAGCAAATGGATTAGTAACAAACAGGGTTTGTTCATCTGTGCTGGTAGCAGAGAAAGTTCAAACACTGTTAATATCACTCCATTCTCTTTCACCAAATACATCGTTCGTCCTAACAATGCATACTTTGCTTCAGCTACTGGTTCTACTAATAGAAACAGTATCGATCCTTACATCTACGAACCTTTCATGCAGTACACCTTCACTGGTGTTATGAACATGCAGTTCACTGATGCTATTGCTGACAGCACAGATGCAACTAAGTTCACATTCACTACTCGTGATGGCGGACGTGTCAAAACATTCGATCCTGGTATCGAATTGGATGCCTCTTCTGAAACAGTTGACCTTGACTTCAACAAAGCAACTCGTTGGAAACTTAAGAACACCGAAGATATCGTTGTTCCTGTTCCTAAGAACTTTGTTGATGGTGCGGAAGCCTATGTCATTGTCTATGCTGGTGTTACCGTCTCATGGGAAGCTTTTGATTTCGGTGGCAATGATGATGAATCTATCGAGTCTAACCATTTCGATGGTCTTGTCTGGGTAGGCGACTCTTCTCCACGTGCCGTTGATTCATTCGAATATGGTTTCCAGTTGATCAAACTCATGGTTGTTGATAAAACCGTGATTGCTCAGCTTATGGTTGATACCTGTACGAATGCGCTTTCTAACTATGCGATGAGAGCATCCGCTGCTGCAACAACAGCGGCTGAAGATGAAGGTGTCGTTGAAGATCTTACAGCACAGGCTGGAGACATCAACGAACAGATTGGTTAATATCCAATGAATAATCATGTGGGAGGATATCCTCCCACATGTTAACTCAAGAGGTAAATATGTCTAAATTCGTTTTTATCAAAGACGGTGTTGAATTTGATTTCGCCACCCAAAACATTGAAGTCGAACAGACCAAAATCGTTAGAGTCAAAAAATCTCTTTGGTCTGGTGTGGGCGTTCATAAAAGCATCGAAGATCTGGCTGCTCTTGGTGTCCAGATCAAACATATTCCTTCACAGACTCCTGCCCGTGTGGAATATGAAAAAATTGTCAAACTCTATGCTGCTGTTCCTGAATTTGCAACTCGCGTTTCTGAATGGAAAGCTATGTTTGATGAACTTGGTATCGGTTATGATGCAACTGTTGCTGATATCGCGGCAGCTGAAGAAGCTAAATTCGGTACCGACAGTACTGCACGTGCTGACTTCCATGATGCTTTCATGGGCAAACGTACCGAAGTTATGGTAAACTACCAGGCTGCTGAGAAGTTCGTATCTGGAGATATGGAAGCATCTGTTGATGATTTCACTATGTGGACTACAACTTCTACTCTTGTTAAGTGGCTCCCTGGTACTTACGAAGAAAAAGATATCCCTGCTATCAGAGTCGAAACTATCATCGAATCTGCTGAGCAGGAAGAACAGCTTAAAGCTGAGGATGCAGCTCTCTAAGCTGTGGTTTGATCACATCCGAGGGTACTGGTTCTGACTGTCTTGATCAGTACCCGTTAGTACAGACAGCCTTAATATTTATGAGGAGGTGCATATATGAGCACCTATATTGAACTTGTAAATCGGGCTGAAGCAGCTGCTCTTGCAGCTGAACAGAGTGCGTTAAATACTACAAACAACAAAAATACAGTTCAGGGTTATCTGACAAGAATGGAAGAGATCGTATCGAGTGTAGATCCTGCTATAATCAAAGAAGGTGAAACACTATTCGGTAAGACTGGTACATTCAAAGGAGGTGGAGGTACGTTCTACGAATGCGTCTTCACTGAATCTCCAAGATACTACAGATTGACCAATAAGTCTGGTACTCCATCAATCTACGATGGTCTGTACGTATCTAGCAATACACCTTCTGTAATTTCAAACTACGAACGTTTCGTACAAACAGATGACGGAGTTGTGGTTGACAATCCCCATTATCTCGAATATGGTACCAGTGATCTACGTCTGTTCGATTCAAGTGGAAACCAATTAAATGTATTTGGAAATGTTCTCAGTAATCCTGAGAAATACATTGATTCGAATACTACACTTATCATCAGTGTTGTTCTTAATACTGATACAAAGTGGCTCGGTATTCCAGTTGTCCTCGATTCGAACGGATACTACCACAAAACATCTTCCGATCCAGTTGAATTATCATACACGAATATAACTCCTGTTATTGGTAAGATATACCCAGCAAATGCTCTATTTGAAGTCAGCAAATACTGGTATGAAACACTAGGTCTCGTGTTAAAAGCTATGTACACTACTGGTGATAATGAACTAGGAGGTAGTAGCTCATACAACAATATAACAGCTGACGAGAACGGATATTACTGGTTCACCGAACCGAGCAGAGGTGCGACGTATAGCCCACCAACGTACACTCCATGGAATGCCAAAATGAGAGAATTCTCTCTTTCCTTTAAATTCAAATACACTATAACTTCTAGTGACAACAGTTACAATGGTGTTGTGTTTAGAATCGGAAAAACGAATTCTGGATGGTTCCAACTTAGAGCATACGAGAATGGCAATGTTCGTCTTGAAGGAGGTCAGGGTATCACTTGGGATACTACTATCTCTAATTTCACTCTAACACCTGACACTGAACACAATATCTCTGTCGTTATGACTAGAGTACGGTGTTACCTTATCATCGATGGTGTAATAGTTCATCGATGGGCAAGTGTTGATAGGGTCGAAGTAAATGATTACCTGTGGTTTCACTATATTGGAGGTTCTGAGAACCTACAGATGGGATTTAAAGAGGTTCAGTTGTTTAATCGCATTAGACCTGAACTCATTCCTGTAGAAAACAACTAACGTACTCATCATAGATGCGAGTTATATAACTCGCATCTATGAATTTATATAGAAAGGATAACAATGACTTTTTTGTGGGACATAACAAAAGGTGCGTATAAGTTTACTAAAAAAGAAGATAAAATTATACGCTGGTTATTAGAGGTTCTTATACAAGAATGTCCTAAAACATGTTCGTTTTTAAACGTTCTAGAACTATCGAAAGTCCAATTCTATTGGGCTCCTTATATGACGCATGAGAATGGTGTTGCTGGTGCTTGGTGTATAACTTCTCCTAATAGAATCTATCTGATAAGAGTAGATGACAATAGATTACTACCAACTAAAGGAGAGGAAAATAATGTAAGCAGATCTGGTCTTATAAGAGATATTAAAACCCTACACGTCATGGCAGGTGTGATGGATCCCCATGTTGGTGTCACATTAATTCACGAATTGATACACAAACTACAATTCTCTGTATCACCGCTTGCATATGTATTCAATCGACTTATAACACTATTTATTGACCGTGTTCCATTTCTAGAAATGATAGGTATAGAGTATGATGCACGTGCAAATAGTGAAACTGATGAGTTATTCGACTTTTTACAAGAATTTTCGAACAGTTTAACTTCATATGAATCTGCTATCAGATGTAAATCACCAGCTGATCCAGAAAATTTCTTATACAACTGTTGGAATGGATGTGATGAGGACGGAACACCTCACCATTCTGAAAAAATAAAAAAACTTACTCTTGAATTTTTTGATCTTATAAACGAAGATTAAAACATACCTAGTATGCTCATCAATGAGCATACTAGGTACAAAATCATCATATAACAACTATAGGAGTTATCATGCCAGACATCATTAACAAAATTAATCAGGACATGTATTACGTATCTCCTACAGGTGTATCTGTTATGGGTAGAACTAAAGTCTACGAAACCTATAGCGATATGTTAAGAGATACTAACCCTCCAAAGTTTGCATGGTGTCTAGATGCAACAGAAGACAGTACCGTGAACCAAGGTGCTGCCTTCTATGTATATAGAAACCATAAATGGCAGAAGTTGTATGAATCAGAAGCCATGGACAATGAGAACTTTGGTGTACCTGAAGGATGGGATGAACTTGTAGCAACTGTAGAAAGATTAGAAGAAATTGTTCAAGAACTACAAGGTCATCGCGAGCTCATCGATCACGCTAATAACCTTATCATTCATGTTACTCAATCAGACAAAACTAATTGGAACAACAAGGTAGATAAACTACCAGGTAAGGGATTATCATCAAACGACTTTACAACAGAAGAAAAAGCTAAACTTGAATCACTACAAAACTACGATGATAGTGAAGTGAAACAAAGTATATCCAAATTACAACAGAACAAACTTGATAGAACAGAACTATTCGATCTGAGAAATAGAGTTGGCACATTAGAAGAACGTGTTACTGAGTTGATCAACGATGTAGCAATCCATAATGTTCAGATCGGTGCATTATCAGAAGAGATCATGGGATCTCGTGATATCATTAACAATATAAGTGACATGGTGGGATATGAAGCTGACTGAAAGATTATCTGATATCAAATTTAGATTGTCTTCTACTCTTCAAAACATCAGAGACTCGTTATTGATCAAAGGTGTTGTAACACCAGAAGATTTAACATACTCACTAGTTCCTAAATACATCAGACAGGTGTATCAGAGCGACTTTGAGTTTGTATTTAACTTCAGGGATATTGATCAATTTGGTAGTCCACATGTTCCCAACACAGGACAATCTATTGGTGGTATGAGAGGTATTGTTCCAATTATGAACGATCTCATTATACCTGAATATAATTTCACAACAACATTCGACTTCCAAGATACGATAAGTGTATCTGGTCATGAGTACTGGTCAGACAATCCTCCTCTTGAGACCATTCTCGATCAGAAACTTATTTTCATGGAAGATTTTAATGAACAAACAATGCCAGAGGAATTGAACTATGATCCTACACTCGTTACAACATGATGTTAGATACATCGATCCGTCTATCAGTACAGCTGGTGACGGAACAACTCCGGACAAAGCTTATAAAGACTTTCCTACAACAGCTGATAAATACACTGAAAATATGGTATTTATTGTTCGTAGAACTTCTGATACAGCTCCTGCAAAACTCCCTGTTAATTTGACGATTAACACTCAGTCATTGGTGATATGGGGAATGCCAAAACAAAATGACGGAATTTACAACCTAGTTCCTCAAGAAGCTAAGACCGATTGGGGTTCTGATACAGGCGATTATGCTTATATCTACTATGATTATGGTAATGATAGAGATGTTAGTAGTATCATGTCTGATAAATGTAAAAACTTTGATATGCAACATATTGCACTTATGTCCGATGGCAATCATAGCGGAGGAAGTAAAGTGTTTCGTTTTCGTAACGGAACATACGGATGCAATGCTGTTATCAAATACTGTTGGTTCCGTGCATCAAAAGATTGGGTAGCCGATGGCGAACGTCTTGGAGACGATAGATGGGGTGGCAGATGGTTGAGTATCAACGAAGGGGATACCGGTTCGTATACTAGATTCGGACATCGTGTCATATTCACAAACAATAGAATTGACGCGTATTCACGTATTGAAACACCATGCTTTAATTTCTGTTACTCTGAATATGTTGAAATTAAAGATATAGACATCAATATCGTACAGACTGGTGGAACTGCACAAGTGTTTGTTGTTGGTAGAAATGACTACACAGAAAAAGCACCTATCGTTTTTGTTGACAATGTTCATGCCAAATACTATTATGCTGATCATAGAGATTGTTATTTTAGAACAATCATGAACTTCGATCGTTGTGCTTACTGTACTATTCAGAACTGTTCTTACACAAAATCAGAAACACAGCATTGGACGGCTCATGGTAATAGAGTTAAATTTTATTCATTTATTTATCTCAATTTGCTTTCTGCTGGTTCTGTTATCAAAGACATCACGATCGATTATTCCGATGTGTACGGAGAAGCACAATATGGTGTCGATGTGGTGTATAGTCCAAAATATGATCCAGAAGATGCTCAGTATGGACAGTATACTAAACTCGAAAACGTCACTGTAAACTGCTGTACAACAACCGCTAAATATAGTGATTATAATGCGTATGGCAATAATGAAAATATCTACGGTGGTGGTGAACCAACCTATTGGGAGTATCATTTAGTTCGTTGTCGTTTCGAGCATGAAAGAGATCGTGTCGTATCTACGGACTTCTTGCTAAAGGATCTAAAAGTAACGGCTCCTCGTGGACGTGCTATTTATGCAACCCATAGTTTAATCGACATGAAAACTATGGATATCTACGGGGGAATTGTTCTGAATGCCTGTATGGGTAAGATCGGTTCTATTCGTACATGGTATCCTGGTTATGCTTTTTACGACGATGGTGGTAACTTGATTCATATCAATCAGATTATCTGTAATAGATCAAATCCATCATTCCCATATAAAGGACAACAGGCTATCATTCCAACTTATAGATCAAATATCCTTGTTACATCTTGTAACTCTGAATTCATGCCAAACAGTATTAATACTGAATACCAGAGAAAGTGTTCTTATGTTTGTACTAATAATAACAATTTCTTAGGAGATGGTAATTATTGTGTACGTAACCAGAGATCATTTGGAAAGACCTGGTCTGTTAACAGAGTTGGTTCCTACGGAGGATGTTCACTCAAACTCTACAATGATTCTCAGGGTTCTGACTGGAACTTCCCATTGATGATCGGTGGTCTTCCTTTCAAAGGAATCACTAAAAACTGTCCTTCAGCTGGTTCTTATATTGCAAGAATATATGCAACTACATATGGATATGATAATCCAGAACAGATAGCAGATCGTGTAAAAGTTCGTATCACTAAGAAAGACCAAACCATCATCACAAGTTTTGATGGTAGCTGGAAACTCGATACTACAAGCACGTGGGAGAACATTGAATCAGGAACAGCATATGTTCTTGAAATTCCATTTACAGTAGATGAAGCCCAAGATATTGAATTCGAATTTGAATTCTCTTGGGAAGTCAATGGAGGATCAACTTACCTTGATCCGCACCCTGTAATCGAAAAACAATAAAGTATATAAGTAGATAGTCTAGCATGCTAGACTATCTACTTCTTATTTATGCTTCATGAACATATGCGGTATTGATATACCAGAAACCAACTTTAAATGGACTATCACCAAATGACTGATGTCTGAAGAATACTTCACATTTAGATCCATCAATGGTTTTGTAATATGTGGTCACAGGATCCTCTTCAAGTTTTTCACGTTCAGATCTTGACAAGTACAAGTTATCTTTACAGATATCTTTTTCAAATACTTCAAGATAAACTTTGTTACCATCAACAACAACTCGAAGATAGTCTTTTGCTACGCACAAATCAGTGCTTGTGCACACTTGGGTATAATCAGGATTTTTCCTCCATCTGAGAATGATATCCTGTATATTTTCAATAGGCTTTTTAGGAGTTTCAAACTCTTGTAAGGTTTCTTTCACATTTTCGATGATGATCTCTTTTATCTCAGATTCGGCATTCTCCAGAAGCCATACGATCATATCTCCATGACAAAGTTGTGGAGCACAATAACAACCAAGAGTTTTACCCTTCAATTCAAAGATGTGCTGTAGTAATGAAGGTTTCTTCAATAGATAATCTGTGAATAAAGCAATAACGTATTCTCTATTTCTTGTATCTGAAATTGCATATGGATTACCCCACATACTACCTTGTCCTCTGCCAATGTATTCATCGTAAGGATCTCTCTTAGCATGTTTTACAATATCAGGATGTGGTTTAATGATATCATTATCTGTTATTGTTATAATAAGAGGTTTGATATTCCTCTGTTCAACAAAAGAAATGAGTTCTTTGGTAGATTCTGATTTACCATCCCAGAAGAATATAGCTTCTGTGATCATCTTAGCAAGTTCTCTGTTTCTTATTGTACCTGCATGTTTACCATAACGATTCCAATCAGCTTCGTACGCTTCGTATATGTGACCATTACATTCAGCATATACAGCTGCTAATTGATCGGCACCATCGGCACCACCATTTACAATAATAGCATCTTGCGGTAAGTACCATTTAAGTTGTCTGTAGAAAATAAAGTAGTTGTTAAAACTACGACTACCAGCAATCAAGTACCTTCTTAATTTTGCCATAGTTCACCTCCATAGTAGATTTCATATTGTAATGGCATCCTATGAGAATTAATTATAACAAAGAAAGAGGTATCATGCAACCATTTAACTATGCTGATAACAAAGCAATTAATCTGCTAGCAACTTACATCAGCGAAGGATATCTATTTCCAGATGTTATAGAAAAAGATTGCAAATTTATTTTAGTAACTCCTAAAGTTGTACACAGATATAAGTTTGTGTGGAGTAGTTTGGATACTAAAGTTAGATGCAATCCTTTTTCATACACTATCTATGTCCCAAAATACATAAGAGAAGATGCATTGAATACAAAATTATCTTCTATCTTACATTTCGGATTTGATATATTTAATATAATCGCAACACGAGAAGTTCTATGGTCTTCTCCTTGGAGATATTTCAAAGAGTTTATATTGAAATCGAATTCAAATAGATTATCCATTGCTAAACGATTAAAACGGTTCTTTCAATTCTTATCAAATGCTAATGAGGCTTTAATTGAAGCATATAACAATTACCCATTACATCCAGTCAATTACAACGATTTGGATGCTGCATTTATTAAATACCAATCACATATCTTCTTAGCGTCAACATTGTTTGAGTTATATCACCCATTTGAGTTATTATAATAGGAACATACAGTGCATGCAGATGTTCGCATGCACTGTATGTATTCCTTCTTAAATCCATCCAAACATCTGACACATAACTGCAAGTGAGAATCCGAGGATTCCACCAATTATAAGTGTTTTGACAAATGTTTCGACTTGATGCTCACTGTAATCGTGTTTCATCTTTAAAGCTCTCTGTGTTATGTGGTTCGTCGTTTTTAATTGTTGATTTGTTACCAACAACTATATCGTCAATGTTGTTTCGTTTACGGAGATATCCGTATATGATAAGTGCAATGATAATAAGAACGAACACTACTGCTATAGCAATTACAGTAATATTGGTCTTCCAATCGTTAGATACAGTATCGACTGTAGTAGTAACATCTTTGACAACATGTTTGGTTGCATCTGCTACAGGAGCAACGACCTTCGGTGCAACTTGAGCTACTTTATCTACAACATTGTCTAAACCAACTTTCATTGGTTCAATATCACTTGCTGATCCACCTGATACTGTAGCTGCACTAACAGTCTTTGTAACAGTATTTCGTGGCGGAGTAGGTTTCATTTGAGCAACAGCTTTTGCTAACTCAACTTTAGTTGTTGTATCAACTGAAGGATCTGTGAGTACATCTTTAAGATAACCTTCATTCAACTGCATACCTGTAGATAAGAAGATTCGGTCAGATGTTCCTGCAGATGTAAATGATGCGCCTCCAGTACTAGCAGAACTATCATAAGTTGTATTACCTCTGATGACAGCAGTAGTACTATCGATCATACCCATCTTAAAATCAACTAAAGATCCTCCATCCGGAAGAGGTATGCGAAGTACAACACCTTTGCCTTTGTCTACATGAATGAAACTATGACCGCATCCAGTAAGACACATACAAAGCATTATGATACCAGAAAGAGTCATGAATCCAACTAGTCCATAGCTGAACCAAGACAAGTGTCGTTTTATATATCGTTGTGATATAGATCTCTTTGATGTAATAGTAGTGTTACGTTTTTTACGTTTTCTGATTCCCTGGCGTCCCATATTAATCCTTTTCTTGTTCGAGGAGCAGTTCTGCTTCGGCTTGTGTTAAATTGCCTTTTTCAACCTGCTCCATAATCCATTTACGTCCACTACCATCGTGGTAGGGTTTTGATGATGTACATCCACTGTACATCATACAAGAACTAGCGATACAGATCACTAGACAAAAACGCTTAATTGATTTTGACATTTTTCAAAAGTTCCTTAGTAATTTCATAAGAAGATTCTCTGAGTTTGAATTCGGGACTCCATCCGAGAAGAGATCCACCACAATTGTCTTGAGGTTGAATAACCGTAACATTGGGGAGATCAAAGAATCCAATTTCTTTGAGCTGTTCGACTTCTCGTTCCATAACGGCTTGAAGAAGATTAATCAACTGAAGTCCGATAAATGTTCCATTCAGGTAATTGGTAGGAGGACAAATGAATACAAAGATATGTTTATACTTCTTTGCTTTTTCAATTGAAGGAACAGGAAGATTATTCAGTACCCCTCCATCGGACCACATATGCTCCCCTATCTTTACTGGTTTAAAGATGAATGGAATGGAAGTTGCAGCAGTGGCCCATCCAGGAGTTACTTTCTTCATATGGGTAGACCAATCAGTGTTACGAGTAACACTTGTGGTCACACGTTTAGATGCATTCCCTGTCATATTCTTCTTGAGAATCTCGTAAACAGGATCGTTGTCGATCAAATGTTGTCTCTTTGATAAAAGAGTTTCAATGGCTGCACCAATGTTGAAATTAATAAAGGTTTCTGGAGTAGTTGTATCCATAAGCGCATCGAACCACTTAGTCGATTCAACGCTATAATACAAACTAGAAAACAATGTTGCGCCAGAAGAACTCATAACTTTTCCAGGGATCCTGCCCCATTCTTCAAACGCACGGTAAACACCGCTCAAACACTCAATGCTGAGAAACCCTCCACCGCATCCACACATCATAATTTCATCATCATAATCATAATGTTTCATGTACATCATCCCTTTCTATTTATGATTATATTGATTATTTAATAATAACGTCATAAAATCGTCAACAACGAAAGGAAGTTAAATATGAACGATTATTGTTTTAAATGTGCAGACCATGTTTGTACATGTGGTGAAATGTATAAAGAAATGTCAGAAGAAAAAATCTACAAAATCATCTTAGCTTGCGGCAAAGCTTTAAGTGAAAAAACAAATAAAGCAATCGAGATCAAAATAAACGATAAATATGTCACAACTATGTTAGCTGCACTAGATATGAAACATCTGTTCACTTCTAAAGAACATGTTAATATGTTAAAAACATGTAATAGGATCCCAAAAGCATGGAACAATCTTTTCGAAAAAGCATCAACATTACAAGATGTTAAAGATATGCTCATGAACAAGAACGAAGAATCATTTCCTCTAATTGGCATATTCTTGTTTATGATATTTGACACTATAAACGACAGAAATGGTAAATCATCTCTTGATATGTTCATTGGGGCTGTTAAAGCTTTTTATCCAAGAGAAACTCCTTTGAGAGACATTATTGAATCATGTGGTAACAATTACAAGGCACTTAAAAGCAAATTAGATTTGATTATAAACGAATCAAAAGAAAAAGGTTACCAATGGGATGACAATTTCAATGTGTATTCTGTTATAAGCACATATATTAGATATAGCCTAACAAACGTCCATGGATCGAATGTATCACTCATGTATCGTCTGCTTCAATGTATCGCACTTGGTTCTGCAGTCGATCTTCTTGATACTGAAATGCGTAAACTATCAGACGAGTTGTTTTATGTGGATGAAACTCTTTACAATTACATGAAACAATATGAATTTCCTGTAGATGCTTCAAGTATCAGATTATAACAAAAAGAAAAACCTAGTAGTGGACATTTATGTCCACTACTAGGTATAAGCTTATATTAAGCTTCGGTTGTTTCAGCCTTTTTCTTGCGAGTGTACTTGCGTTTCGGTTTATCTTCAGCAAGAACCTCGACTTCGCCAGGGATAGGAGCTTCAGGAAGATCGGTTTCAGCGACTTCTGCAGGGATGTCTTCAACTGCAGTTTTTGCTTCTTTTACGGTCTTCGGTTTCTCCTGCTGTTTGCCGTTGATCTGACCATCAGTCACTGGAGCAACAGTGTGTTTTGCAGCTTTGCGTTTGGGCTGTTTCTTTTCCTGAGTGGATACAGTATCAAGAACATCACCAAATGCATCACCAATGGTCAATCCGATGGGAGCCATACGGTTGGAGTAAGTTGCAGTGGACGGGGTATTCTGACGAGGTTTGTTAACCTGTCCTTTGATACCACGTTCGTGTTTGCGTTCTTTCTGTTTCTCACGATATGCTTTCATCTCAGCGATACGATCTTCGATGCTCATTCCAGTAAGTTTTGCATAATAGGCAGCAATCAAGTTGACCACATGCATGAACTTGGTAGAGAGATGACATTCATCAAAGATCTTGGAATATCCAGAGCGAACCACGTAGATACCATATTTGATATTGTTACGAGGAGCAAGGAAGTTCCGGCTGAGACTTCCACGAGTAAGAGCAGGAAGTCCGTTCTTGTCAGTGAATGCTTCACTGATCATCTGGCAGGCAGTTCCATACATACGACCGATATGAAGTTTTGCTTCTTCGTTAAGGTTGATACCGTGTTCGGAGAGACCGATACCGGTGATGTATGCATGATACTTGCAAAGGATGTCGATCACAGTATCATCCCAAGAGAGACGACCAACGATCACATGACCCTGCATCCAGTTGAGGATGAACTCCTGATCTTCTGGAGTGAATGAAGTACTTGCAAGACGAACTTTGCGTTCGTTGTAAAGTTTCTCCATGTAACGTTTACGGCGTTCCTGGTTGCGTGCTTCAACATGATCTTCGTGATCACGTCCAGGAATCAATGCAGCAAGGATCTCTGCAGCACAACGGGCGCGACTGTTGTACCGAACAGAGGGAATGATCTTGTTCGTTGAAGGAACGAACATTTCAGAAGCCCAACGACGCTTCTCAGGAGGAAGACGATCGGAACCAGGGAGGATACGGGAGAACATCGTGATCTCAACATCACGGAACTTGAACTTGGTCTCCTGCATGGTGATAACACCAGCCTGGTTGCGAGTTTCGTTGACAATGGTACGGGACTGGATAGCAGTGTTCCAATCATAGAAGAACTGGTTCAACATTGTTTTGATTCCTTGTTTGTATGTAGTTTTGTGCTATCCGTGTATCGACGTCGTTATACACGAATTTACACTGTGTTATTGAAGGATGATGCCGGAGCTGTCTTCGTGTTCAGCTACGCCATCGAACGTCTGTTTGTTGTTGTCTGTATGCACTTCGTTACGACTGTAACGTTCTGCGGTTTCGTTGAGCTCATTGACCAACTCAGTTGGAATAGCTGTTCCGATCGTTGAGAAGAATTTCTTGTTGTCTGCAAGACCTGTGTAAGTTACATTGGTAAGGATACGAGGACATTTTCCAGTATCGTTAACAACCAATGCAGCATGAACCATATCACCTTCACCGAGGATCATACCCATTTCACCAGGAAGATCCTGACAGTCATCAGAGTCAGATGCAGATACTGAGAGAAGATAACAACCAGCTGGGCAGCCTACGTTAGTAGGACGAAGGAAGTTCATCTTGTCAGTATAGTCGATCTCTGTGATAGACTTGTTGGTGAGCATATCGATAAGTTCGATAAGTCGTGCAGTGATAGTCCGATTGACTGCAACTCGTCCTGCTTCAATGTTGCTGTAAAGCATCATCGGCAGATAGTAGTTGTTGTCAGTAGCGAACTTACTGAGAGTCTTGATGGTCAAGATGGTGTTCATGCAATCTCTCTTGGAGGATGCATCTGCAACTCCGATCAAGATAACAGCACGATCACTGTGTCTCATAAGACGATGGGCGAGAAGTGGTGCAATAACAGATCCAGATCCACCAGCAAGACTGAACAAGATGATTGTGATGTCAGTCGCTTCAGAGATGAAGCTCTTGTGGTTATCCAGGTACTTGGTTATAGCACCAACATTTTTGGCTCTGTCTTTACCAGAACCGAGATCACCGATAGAGTGAACTTCGATCTGTTTAGGAAGAACCTGTGCGTTCGAATGACTTGTGTCAATCGTCATCAGTTGAAGAGCAGAGTCGAATTTGGGTTTAGCAATCAACAATGCCTTCAGAAGGTTTGTTCCACAACCACCAGCTCCGATTACTCGGATAGTTGGCTGCTTCACTTCCAGCTCATGGAACTCAGGCAACTGGGTGGATGCCTCAAGCTCTTCAAGAGTAGGAGCTTTTGTTTTACTCATTGTTTGTTTCTCCTTTGGGTTAAGGATGTTGTTGGGTAGTGATTGGTATGATTGTGCGCTATCATCCATCACAATTGTA
>JAEIGA010001406.1_pt1 | contig 37577 bp, 54 predicted proteins | sample 9270691 | NCBI WGS metagenome assembly JAEIGA01 (sample SAMN17057246, study PRJNA624740) | gut metagenome | biome: biome; isolation source: fecal sample | host: Bos grunniens | place: China: Xizang | collected 2019
GAAGCTGGTATTTCTGAAAATCGTATGAAGGGAAGCTTCACACAGATTGCGGCATTCGCAAAAACAACAGGCATGGACACAGAAGGTGCTGTGAAACTTTCTGAAAGGGCAATGGTTGCTGTTGCTGACAGTGCGGCATTCTATGACAGATCACTGGAAGACACCACAGAAAGCCTTCAGTCATTCCTGAAAGGGAACTATGAAAATGATGCGGCACTTGGTCTTTCATGTACTGAAGTTACCAGAAATGCGGCGGCAAATAAATTGTATGGCAAATCATTCAAGGACCTTTCTGAAGAACAGAAACAGTTGACATTGCTTCAGATGGTTGAAGATGCAAACAAGGCATCAGGTGCATTAGGACAGGCGGCAAGGGAATCTGACACATGGACAAACGTGACAGGCAATCTTAAACAGGCATGGAATGACTTTCAGGCGGTCATTGGTGCGAACATTCTTCCAACAGCGGTGAATGTGGTGAAGAAACTTGCTGGAATTGTTGCAGACCTTGCCGAAAAAGTTCCAACCGTTGTTGCGTGGTTTAAAGAACATGCTGTTGCACTTGCAAATGTGGCGGTTGCGATAGGAACAGTTGTTGCTGGCATTGGTTTATATAACACTGTCATGGCTGTTAAAGCGGCAATGGATGCGGCTGAAGTTGCAACACTTGGTGCTTTGATCAAATTGAAGTTACAAGCGGCGGCGGCAACGTTGGCGGCTGTTGCACCATACATCCTGATTGCGGCGGCAATAGCGGCTGTCATTGCCATTGGTGTTGCCCTTTACAAAAATTGGGATGAAATCAAGGCAAAATGTGCTGAATTGGCTGGCAAGCTTAAAGAAAAATGGAATGAAGCAAAAGAAAAAACAGCTGAAGCATGGAACAACATCAAAGAAAAGACATCTGAAGCATGGAACAATGTGAAGAACAAGGTTTCTGAAGCGGCAAATTCTGCAAAAGAGAAGGTTTCTGAAAAATGGAACAATATCAAATCCAAAACATCTGAAGCCTTTAATTCTGCAAAACAGACTGTTTCAACAGTTTTTTCAAATATCAAGGCCAGCATTTCTGATAAGGTTTCCGGTGCGTATGAAACAATACGTTCAAAATTTGATGCGATAAAATCAAAAATCAATTCTGTAATGGAATCTGCAAAGTCCATTGTTACAAATGCGGTGACAAAATTGAAATCGGCCTTCTCTTTTGATTGGAGTTTGCCAAAAATCAAATTGCCGCATTTTTCTGTGTCAGGTGGTAAAGCACCATGGGGCTTTGGTGGTCAAGGTTCACTTCCAAAAGTAAGTGTGTCTTGGTACAAAAAAGCTATGGACAATGCCATGATTTTAGACAGTCCAACAATCTTTGGATATAGTTCAGCATCTGGAAATTTCCTTGGTGGCGGTGATGCAGGAAGTGAAGTTGTTGCTGGTTCTAATACGCTGATGGGTATGATCCATACAGCTGTTTCAGATCAGAACAATATACTTGCAACAATCCTGTTCAAGATTTTGGATGCAATCATTGCTATGGATGAAAACATGGGTGGAAACTTGCGTGAAGCATTGGCTGGCACTTCTTTTGAAGTCAATAAACGTGAATTCGCAAGACTTGTGAAGGCGGTGAACTGATGCTTGAACAATTAAAATATATCAACCACATGAATGAAACGCTGGAATTTGGCAAAAGCAAATTGTATGTGAATGAAAATGATTTGCATGATTTTGCATGGCAGATCACCAGCAAGAATGACAGAATTTCAGGATTCAAAAAAGGGATTGTGTCAAAAACAATCCCTATTATTTTAAAATGTGATTCCAATGAAGAAGGAATTGCATTGAAGAATAAACTGTTTGAAGTATTTGAAAAGGATGTCCTTGCTGTTAAACATGGAAGAATCATCATTGGTGATTATTATTTGAAGTGTTTTGTGACTGAATCGGCAAAATCAGAATATCTGATCAACAGAAGCTATTTGAGAATCACAGTCAAGGTTTCAACAGATTTTCCATATTGGGTGAAAGAAACATCTTCAACATTCAATTATGGAAGCAGTGAAGCTGGACTTGATCTGGACTTCAAAAGGGATTTTCCTTTTGACTTCACATCAAATCTGGTTGGAAAACATCTGAACAACACAAACTTTGTTGCAACTGATTTCAGAATCAACATTTATGGTGTTTGTGAAAATCCAAAGATCACAATTGGTGGTCATAGTTATGAAGTGAAGGCATCAGTTGGTGAAAGAGAATATTTGACCATTGATTCAGTAAATAAGACCATTATTTTGACAGATGCAAGAGGAAGAAAGACAAATCTATTCAATATGAGAAACAGGAATTCCTATATCTTTGAAAAGATTCCTTCAGGGGCTTCCAATGTGTCAGCAAATGGTTCTTTCAAATTCGAGGTCATTCTTCTTGAAGAAAGAGGTGAACCAAAATGGATTTGATATACATGAATACAGACAAAGAAGATGTTGGTGTGATGCTTGATTATACGCTTGACCTTGCATTTGGGAATGATGAAAATGATTTTGAATGCAAGATTGTCAAAAACAATCATTGCTGTGAACAGGGATTCTATTTGTATTATGAAGGCACTGAATATGGTGGAATTGTTGATGATCTTGGTGTTGACACTGATAATGATGAAGTCATTTATTATGGCAGAACATGGCATGGAATTCTGAATTCAAAGGTCCTTGAACCAGACAGCGGTCAAGATTATTTGATTCTATCCGGTGAAGCAAACAATGTTCTGGATGTGCTGATTGACAGAATGGGCTTGTCAACTTTGTTTGTGGCATCCACTGAAGCTTCAGGAATAACCATTTCAAACTATCAAATGAATAGATATGTTTATGGATATGACGGGATCAGAAAGATGTTGAAAGCATCCGGTGCAAAACTGAATATTTCATTCAAAGAAGGCTTTGTGGAATTATCTGCAAAGCCTATTATTGATTATTCAAAAGATGAACAGTTTGACACAGACCAGATTTCTTTCAAGATCAAGAAAAAAGGAAATCCATTGAACCATGTCATTTGTCTTGGAAAAGGTGATTTGAAAGACCGTACTGTGATTCATGTATATGCTGATAAAAGTGGCAATATAAGCAACACAAAGGTGTTCACAGGTCTTCTTGAAGTGACAGACATATATGAAAATGCAAACACTGAATCAGATGATGAACTTCGCAAGGGTGGTGTTGACATGATTCTTGAATCATGGGCTTCAGATGAATTGGAATATAATTTTGATTCAGATGCTGAAAACTATGACATTGGTGATGTGGTCGGTGCAAAAGAGTATGTGACAAGCACTGAAGTCAGTGCAGAGATCACCAAAAAAATTGTAACTATCAAAGATAATACAACAACGATTTCATATAAAGTAGGTGAATAGATATGGCACATTTAATCACAGGATATGCTGGATATGCACACATCAAGTCATCTGATGAAGGTGCTTTTAATGCATCTTTCTTTGGTGGTGGTCAGTATGTCATGGATTTTGGCAATTGCTTTGAAGGTTCGATCCTTGACAACAACACTGTCAGAATCCTTGATGGTGATGGTCTGATGTATGGAAGACATTTCAGAATTGAACCAAACACATATGAAGACATGACCATTGAAACAGGAACAGCTGGAATGAACAGAATTGACCTGATTTGCATGACCTATAAAAAAGATCCAAATGATGAAACAGAAACAGCATATCTGGAAGTTATTAAAGGAACAGAAACAGCCGGAACAGCTGTTGTTCCTGAATATACAGATGGAAACATTCTTGAAGGTGCATCCTTGAACCAGATGCCATTGTATAAAGTCACACTTGAAGGGGTTGTTCTGAAGAAGATTGACAAAATGTTTGAAACAATCCCATCCTATGAAGGCCTTGCAAGAATGTATGCTGAAAGATTTGAAGCGGCTTGTGAAGAACTTCGTGAATCTTTTACTTTGGAAAATATCTTGAAAAAAGCAGATGTTGTGGACAATCTTATAAGTGATGCAACAGACCTTCCGGTAAGTGCTAAACAGGCAAAAAACTTAAAAGGTCGTATTGATGCAGTTGAAGATTCTATAACTTTTGCAGAGTCAAAAGCACTTGTTTCTGATGCATCAGGAAAAATCAGTGCAAGCAATACAACATCAACGGAAATTGAACGTCTAAGCGGCTTAAAAAGCAATGCTCAAAGCCAGTTAAACACAAAGATTGAATATACCACAGGACAGTATGCGTCATTGAAAGATTTTGTTGAAAGCATTGAATCACATGGAAGTCCGGGCTTGATCATGGGTGGAAGATGGAAAGATACAAATGGTTCATGGACACCAAATGGAACAGCTTCATGGTACAGAGGATTTGCATGCTTGCAAAATTCACCAAGTTCAGGAAGTGATGTTGGCGGTTTTGTTGTTTGTCAGCGTGCAAGCAACTTTTCGACATATGTAGGATATATCAGCGGAACTAAAACATCCGGATATAAAATTGCGTGGTCAAGGGTAGCAACACTTTTGTACAATTCACAATTTGTCAACGAAGTAAATCAGCAATTGTATATTGCGGCATCTAGTGAAACAGACTATAGAGCATTTCTCGGTGTTAAAGGTTCATCATGGATGTTTTGCCCTGAAACAAGCATGAATCTGATGCTTGGTGGTCCGAACAATTTATGGGGTGACATCTATTCTGCAAATGCTGTTATTCAAACATCTGACAGAAACGTGAAGAAAGATGTTCGTGAATTGACAGAACAGCACTTGAAGTTCTTCAGAATGCTTCAGCCTGTTTCCTTTGCATTCATCAATGGAACTTCTGGAAGAACACATGTGGGCTTCATCTCACAGGATGTTGAAGAAGCCATGACAGCCTGTGGACTTTCTGATTTGGATTTTGCGGGATTCTGCAAGGATCAGAAAACGATTCCTGTTGAAAAGATTGTTGATGGTGAAACAATTGTTGAAGACATTCCTGTTGAAGGTGAATTTGTTTATTCCCTTCGATATGAAGAATTCATTGGTCTTGTGACACAGGCAACACAGGAAGCACTGAATAGAATTGATGCGATTGAAAAGAAACTTAATGCTTTAGAAAGTAAACAGTGACAAGGGGGTATGAAGCATGACAAAAATCAAATTGGTTAATGGAACAATCATCAATGCTGAAACAGTCGAATTAGATGGTGGTATTTTAAAAATTTCTACAAAAGAAAAGACTGTTGAAGAACTTGCTGAATTGTTCGGAAACAAAGAAAACACAAACCATATTGTCTTGATGACAGAATCAGAAATTGAATGCGGCTTCAAGACAGGATTCACTTCTTTTGCTGGAATTGATTATGATTCAGAAGGCTTGAAAACTGTTGAACTTTTCCAGCCTGTTGATGTGACTGAATCAAGAATTGCAAATGCTGAAGGCATTGCAAATCAGGCAAATGCTGAAGCGGCTGAACTTGAAGAAACTGTTGATGCACTTCTTGGAATGGGGGTGAATGCTGATGAATAAAATTCAGGCGGCAGAACAGACAAGACGAGCATTGCAAATGTTTGCACAGACATTGACAGATGATGAAGCAATGGAAATTTCAACTTTATATCCAAAATATGAGGTTGGGAAAGCATACAAAGTGGATGAATTATTCACTTATGGCGAAAATGCTGTTGGTGATCCACAGCTTTATAGAGTTGTTCAGGCACACACATCACAGGCTGACTGGACACCAGATGCAACAGCTTCTTTATATTCACCAATTGGATTGACAGAAGAAGGCTTTCCAGTATGGTCACAGCCAACAGGATCACATGATGCTTACAACACAGGGGATGTTGTTGACTACAATGGCACACTGTACAAATCATTGATTGATGGAAACACCTATTCACCGGAAGCATATCCGGCTGGATGGGAATTATACAATGCATAAAACAAGGACATCTGAAAAGGTGTCCTTTTATATTTCAAAAAGAAAGGACAAAACATGGAAATGTTTAATGAATTGATTATATTTATCGGTAAACATTCATTTTTTATTATTTTGCTTTATGCAGTTCTGATGGACACCATCCTTGGAGTGCTTAGAGCAGTCAAAGAACATAAATTCAACAGCTGTGTTGGAATTGATGGTGCAATCAGAAAAGTTGCAATGTTGTTCAGTGTAATGTTCCTTATGTTCATTGATTCCATTGTCAAGATCGACTTCTTATTTATGATTCCACAGGAATATTTGCAGTGGATTGGAATCGCAAGGATGGGAATATGTGAATTATTCTGTTTATTGTTTGTGTTATATGAAATTGTTAGTATTCTGAAAAATATGACATTGTGTGGGCTTCCAGTTCCAGCAAGATTGAAGGGATTTATTCAGAAATTCCTTGATGATATGACAGAAGAACTTCCACAGGAAGTGTCTGAAACACTACACAAAGAAGATTAGAAAGAAGGATGATGCAAAATGGAAAACAGACCTATTGTTTTTTTGAATTCTGGACATGGTGGAAATGATCCGGGGGCTGTTGCTTATGGTCTTGTTGAAAAGACCATCAATCTGACAATTGCAAAAGCATGTCGTGATGAACTGGTTCGTCATAATGTCATTGTTATCATGAGCAAAGAAAAAGACGAAAATGACAAACTTGTTGATGTCAAAACTGAAGCAAATTATTCAGGTGCAATCCTTGCAGTTTCCTTCCATGAAAACGCTGGAAAAGGTGATGGTTGGGAAGCCTTGCTGAACTTAAACAATCCTGATGCTGTCAGATTGGCAAAATTAGCAGAAAAGCATATCAAGGCCATTGGTCAGAATAGCAGAGGATTGAAAGACGGTATGTGGTTGTATTTTGTTAAGGAAACAGATATGACAGCAGTGCTGTTTGAAAGTGCATTCCTTGACCATGACAAGGACAATGACATCATTGACACAGTGGCAGAACAGAAACTGTTTGGTGTTGCGTATGCAAAAGCAATCCTTGAATATTTAGGTATTGCCTACAAAGAACAGGGAACAGCGGAAAAACCAACAGCCAAACCAACAACATCCGGCTTCAAGCCATATCTGGTGAAAAAGAACTGTGATGTCCTGAACATCAGATCAGGTGCTGGAACTAATTTCAACGTTGTAGGGCAGATCGACAAGAACAATGATTATAAATATACCATTGTTGAAGAAAAGGCCGGAAAAGGGTCTGACAAGGGTTGGGGCAAGCTGAAAAGCGGTGCTGGCTGGATTGCCCTTGATTGGGTCAAGAAAGTCTGAAACAATTAAATAAATAAAATTACAAACATCAAAAAAGGTGGTAGGGTTTAACCTTGCCACCTTCTTTTTTATTTGTTTGATATTTTATTTTCATTGTCCAATTTATATTTCATCAGTTTCAGCAAGTATTCCGGACAAGTTCTTGTTCCATGTTCCCAATGTTGAATGGTGCGGTATGGAATACCAAAATATGCACCAAACTGTGTCAGGTTCATTCCTGATTGTTCCCTGATTTCTTTAAATGTCATTTTCATCACCTTCTTCAGCACAATGCTTGTTGATGATTTCAATGGATGTCCTTGTCATTTGATCAGAAATCACCATCAATTCATCAAAAATTCTTACATGATCAATTCTTATAATCACTCGATCAGTGACAGTGAAACCATCTGAATGTTCTTTTTTCATGCTTTCAATACAATCTGTTTTGGCTTCTTCAGCTGTTTCAAATCTGTCAACACTTGTCCAGTTGAATCCGATGTCACCATAGGTGAAGTTTGTGGTTGTGTTTGCTTTTTTCATATTCTTTTCCTTTCTGACAGTCTGACCACCTACTGACAAGGGGGATAAATTTTAAAAATTCAATTTAACATTTTTGAATTTCTTTTCCATTTCTTGCTGTTTGCGTTCAATTCTGTGTGGATAAAATTTGTTTATCATCCAGTTACGTTCCTTGTCATATATTTCTTGTGTGATTTCTTCCTGATGCTCGGTTTTCCATCCGTAACACTTCCACATCACATAAACATGTGCTTTTGGATTTTTTTCGCAAGCAATTATGAACTGTTCAAGTGTTTCACAAGACTTCCAAATTTCAAATCCAATATTGTATTCTTTGATAGATTTTAAATATTGATTCAAAACTTTGTTTGGAATGTTTCCAAATTTGTTTTCTTTTTGTAAATTCTTGAAACAATCAAGTCCGACTTTGTAAACGAAATTTCCAATATGAATTTCAACAACATTGCGGATATAAGTTCCACAGTGATCACAACATATTCCTTGATTTTTGTCTAAAGTATAAAAGTTAAAATACATCTTTTTTCTCCTTTTCTGGTTGCTGTTTCCTGTTGTTTATGTCTTTATTATATGCCCATTGGTCACAGAAATCTATTGACAGAACAACCAAAGATTCATGGATTTTCTTGTGAAATATGTCCAATGGACACAAAAAGCACCACCAGAATGAACAGGCGGTGCTTCAGTCAACTATGGGTCAACTAAATTTAATTGATAAATCAACTAAAAAATCAATTATTGAACTATTGATTCACCTTTGCTTCCATTTCTTCTTTGCTGATAATCCCTTTCACATACAATTCCAAAATGTATTCCACATAGACCGCTTTTCTTTCCTTGTATTCTTCCTCTGAAATTTCCTGATTCATCAACATCTTTTCAAGGTGTCCAAGTGTGTTCATGCTGTTTCACCATCTTTCTTTCCAATGATCTGAATTCCATAGTTTCTTCTTTTTGCACATCCCATCTGACCATATCCGCCTAAAGCCTTGTCAATTGCATTCAAAGCACAATAGTGGGTTTTGTAGATGTTGTCATCATCAGGAAGATTAGTTGTCCATCCTTTTGGGCTTCCATAGATCACGTGATTTCTATATTTCACAGGTTTATATGTTTTTGGTTTGCTGTCTTTCCATACCACTCGCATTTTCATCTTTCCTTTCTTTGGAAATGATTGTATAATCAGATTAGCCATCTGTTATATTGCGGTGATATATATCATGGTGGAGATTTAAATACAGCACATCCATGATATATATCGACCACAGAAACATATTGTTGACATCAACAAAATGTTCTGATGCATTCCTGAATCAAGGTTTCAGGAACACATCTAAAATAAATTCATCATTGTCTTCACGACTGAATTCAATTTTTGAAATAATCCGCTTCAGATATTCATTCTTGATTTCAGCATCCAGACTTTCATCCAGAAGTGAATCCAATGCTTCAGACAGCATGATGATCACATCTTCAAATTCTTCTTTTTCAGGGATAGAATTTTCAAGTTCAATTATTTGCTTCTCCAAAATTTCAATAGTTGCGTTGTGCTTTGTTTTTCTTTCCACAAATTCATTTGCTGTATAAATTCCATCTTCATAATCATCGAAAGCTTTTGACAGCTTTCTTTTTGTTTGTGCAATCTTCTTCTGCAAGCCTTCAATTTGGCTTATAATCGTGTTTTCATCCACATCAGGTAAATTGTCCACCTTCATTTCAAAATCTTCAATATAAAGTTTCAGGGCATGCACAAGGGCATTCATGACATCCGAATACATTACAGATTTCACTTTGCATTTTGTTGATTGCCTATGAGTATATCTTGGTGATGCGTTACGTCCTTTATATGGTTGATAAAGCATCATCATATGGCAATTCTTGCATCTTAAAATTCCAGCAAGCGGATTTTTCAACTTCAGATTTCCTTTTGTCCTATCACTATGAAATCTGGATGAAGCGGCTTTGAAAGTTTCTTCATCAACCAGTGCATGCTGTTTGTGCTTTCCATCGTATTCAACATATTTGTCAGTGTGGTTGGATCGTGGTCTGGACTTCACAATTTTTCCATCAACCATTCTTCTGACAGACATCCTGTCATTCCATCTGACCTTTCCTGTGTACGTTGGATTTGTTAAAATGGTCTTGACGGTTGAACCAGACCATTCTGGTGATCCTGAATAAGTTGGAACACCCATAAAATCAAGTCTTTCAGCAATCTTCCTTGCTGACATATTTTCGTTGATAAACCATGCAAAGATTTTCTTAACAATGGGTGCTTCATCTTCGTTTGGAATCAGGGTTCTTGCTGTCTTGGTCTTTAGAATGTCATATCCATACGGTCTATAACTTCCCATATAGTCACCTTCAGCAATTGCCTGATCCTTTCCAGTATCCATCCTTCTTTTTATCAGTTTATATTCCCTTCTGGACATGAACAATTCAAATTCCATGTATTCAGAATCATCATGATTGTGTGCAACATCATAAACTTTTGACGGTGTTATAACTAGAACACCATTGTTGTTGTTTCCATAGCGTAAACAATCCATGATCTGTTGTGCATCACCTTGATTTCCCCTTGAAAAACGGCTGACTTCAGTGATTAAAATGCCAGCCCATTTTCCAGCATAGCAATCTTGGATCAGTCTTTGAATTTCTGGTCTGTCTTCAATTGTTTCAGCACCAGAAATGATTTCTTGATAAATTTCCCCAATGTAAAAACCTTTCCTTGCCGCTAGTTCGGTAAGGATTTTTTTGTGTCTTGCTAGTGTTTCACCTTCTCCAAGTTTTTCTTTTTCTACATCTTCCCTTGATTTTCTTAAATAAATTGCATACTGTTTCATGTGCAATGCTGTGTCAATTGCATTGTGCATGTCAAAAACAGTCATTTCATCACATCCTTTTCTGTCTATTCTTTGATGTTAAAAGTCGAAGTTTCTGGATTATCACCACCTTCAAAATTATGTACTATAATGAAATCATTTCCATTGTTCCGATAATTTAATATTTTGTATAATATTTATAGGAACATTTGTTCTTGCTAAAGATGAAAGGGGAATCACTATGAGTGCAATTGACAGCATCATCAAAAAAATTATTGAATTATTGGAAACGTTGGACGAAAATCAACTTACATACGTTTACACATTATTGTCAAAACTTTTCGGAAGCCATTAGGCTTCCTATTCTGTTTCAGCCAAACTTTTCACCAAATCCTTCACTATCTTTCTTTTCTTTTGATCAAGTGTTTTGAAATTCTCAAATATTTCTGAAAGGTCTTCATCCATTATCATTTCAAAATGTCTTTCAGCCATTCCAACAGGATCATTTTTGACTTCTGCATCAAATATCAATTCTGAAGGTCTTATTTCCAAGATGTCAGAAATCTTCTTCAATGTACTTCTTTTTATATTCACCACCCTTCCACTTTCATATTTTGCAATAGCTGACTTTTGAACACCTAATAATTCACCAAGTTCAGCCTGTGTCATGTTTTTGGCAAGCCTTGCTGATCGTATTTTCTCACCAATATTCACTTTTTCACCACCTTCCTATTGTGTTCTAATAATACACCCTTGTGTCTTAAAAATCAAATATTTTCAATTTTGTTTCAAAAATAGTATTGACTAGCAAAAAAATATTTGATATTCTATGAGTGTCTTAAAAAGACACAAAACGTGATACAGGGGGGTGACAAAATGAATGGTGCTTTGCTGAAAAGTATTATGGTTCTGAATGGTGACACAGTTCGTGATTTGGCGAAATTCCTTGGAAAGACACCGCAAAGCGTTTCTGACAAAATCAATGAACGTGGAACAGAATTCAAACAGGGCGAAATTGCATTGATTAAAGAAAGATATAATCTTTCAGCAGAACAGGTGGAATCTATTTTTTTTGCCTAAAGGTGTCTAAAAAAGACACAAAGGAAGGTGAAGGAATATGACAGAATTCAAATTCGAAAAATGTGTGGTCAGAATCCATGGTTCAGCACCAGAAGATTTGAAGACCATCACAGAAAAATATGTGAAGAAGGTGATCAGATGTCGAAAGAACAGAGAAAAATCAAAAACTTTATCCTGAAAACAAACACATGGCTTTGTGCGTTGCTTTGTCCACTGTCAGCGTGTTTGGTTGATTCAGAATCATGGATTCCAACAATCATTTGTGCTTTCACATTGGCTTGGCTTTGCCTTTTCAGTTATGCCAACAAAGACCGAATTGAAAGGATGGTTGCCAATGACTGATGTTTATGATCTTTGGGCGGCACATGATGCTGAACTTGAAGCAGAACTTCAGAAGCTTCCAGAATGTGATTATTGTGGTTGCAAGATTCAAGATGACCATTTCTTTCTGATAAATGATGAAATCATCTGTGAAGAATGCCTGAATGATAATTTCAGAAAGGAGGTTGATGATTATGTCAGTTGAAATGAAAATCCTTGCAAATCATGAAGAATGGCTGAAGAACAGAAACAAATACATAGGTGGTTCAGATGCAAGTGCTATTTTGGGTTTGAATCCATGGAAAACCAATGTGCAACTTTGGGAAGAAAAAACAGGTCTTGTGATTCCTGAAGACATTTCTTCAAAGCCATATGTCCAGTATGGAATTTTGGCTGAACCAATAATCAGGGAATTGTTCAAATTAAACCATCTACAATACAAAGTTGAATATGTGGAAAACAATTCATGGATAAATTCAAAATATCCATTTGCGGCAGTAAGCCATGATGGATGGATCACAGAAATAGCAACGGGAAGAAAGGGCATTTGGGAATGCAAAACGACAGAAATCGTTTCAAGTATGTCGAAAGAAAAGTGGTCAAACAAAATTCCGGACAACTATTATTGCCAAATCCTTCATTCATTCTTGGTTCGTGAAGATTGTGAATTTGCACATTTGACAGCGTTGCTGACATGGAAGTTTCAAGACAAAGAAATCTATCAGCAATTGAAAAATTATCACATTGAAAGAAAAGATGTACTGGATGACATTGAATATCTGGCACAAGAAGAAAAGAAATTCTGGAAGATGGTTCAAACAGGGCAACAACCAAATTTGATTTTGCCTGAATTTTAGAAAAAGAAAGTGAGTAAAACAATGGAATTAAAAGTGAAAAAACCCACATTCCCTGAAGTGATCGAATTCAACTTCATGGAATTGAAAAATGAAATCACAGAACGTGCATCAACTTATATGAATTTGGTTTATACAGATGACCAGATTCAGGATGCAAAAAAAGATAGGGCAACATTGAACAAATTCGTGAAGGCACTGTCTGATGAAAGAATCAAAATCAAAAAGGAATGCTTGAAGCCTTATGAAGATTTTGAAAAGAAGATCAAAGAACTTGATGGAATTGTGAACAAGGCAATCCAGAACATTGATTCACAGGTGAAAGCCTATGATGAACAGAAGAAAGCTGAAAAGCTGGAACAGATTCAGGAATATTGGAACAGGGTGACATGTCCGGACCATCCATTAACGCTTCAACGTGTGATGGATTCCAAATGGCTGAATTCAACAGTTTCCATGAAATCCATTCAGGAATCAATCAATGGAATCCTTGCAAAGTATGCTTCAGATATTTCAACGCTTCAGAATTTGCCTGAATTCAGCTTTGAAGCAATTGAAGTGTATAAATCAAGCCTTGACTTAAACAAAGCCCTGAATGAAGCCCACAGTCGGTCAGAGATGGAAAAACGCAAAGCAGAAGCAAAAAGACTTGAAGCTGAAAGAAAGGCAGAACAGGAAAGACAGAAGGCTGAAGCTGAATTTGCAAAAAATATGAATCCACCTGTTGAAGAACCGGTTGTTGTTGAAGAAAAACCAACAGAACCATTGAAGGAATGGATCACCTTCAGTGCATTACTGACCACAGAAGATGCACTTGCACTTCGTGACTTCTTCCAGTCAAGAAATATTGAATTTGTAGCTGTTTAGGAGAAAAAGAGAATGGAAGATATACAAATCAAACAAGGTGATTGCATTTTATTGATGAAAGACATTCCTGATGAATCTGTTGACTTGGTTTTAACTGATCCACCATATCTTTGTGACTATTCAAGGCATGATTCAAGAAGCAGATTTTCAAAGAAAATAGCAAATGATGAAAACAACGAATGCAATGAAAAAATGATTGTTGAATACTTGCGTGAATGTCACAGAATCATGAAGGCTGATACAGCAATTTATTGTTTTTGTAACTATAAAAAAATAGATTTCTTTAAACAGGAAATTCAAAATGCTGGATTTAATCTGAAAAATATCATTATCTGGGATAAACAAAGAAATGGAATGGGTGACTTAAAAACGACATTCGGATATTCTTATGAATTTATGATATTTGCAAGCAAAGGACAACCCAAAATTCGTGGCAAGCGGATTTCTGATGTTTGGCGATTTTCTAGGGTTTCTTCAAAAGAACAAGTTCATCAAAACCAAAAACCAGTCGATCTTTTAGAAACAGCCATATTGAAATCAAGTGATGAAAATGATGTTGTTTTTGATGGGTTCATGGGATCGGGTTCTACAGGTGTTGCTTGTGTAAACACCAGAAGACGGTTCATAGGAATGGAACTTGATGAAGGCTATTTCAAAATAGCAAAAGAAAGAATAGATAGGGTAAAAACATTTGAAGCAATTTAGAAAGAAAGGAACAAAAAATGATTGATCTTGAAAAATGGAAAAAGGCATCTGATGAAGCAAAGATGCAAGCAATTGAAACAATCAAAGCGGTGATGAACGAAAACACATTGACAAAAGCAGATAATGCAATCATCACAGATTTTCTGCTTGGAAAGGTAAAGGGCGAAGAATAATGGCTGTAAATAATAGTTTGGCGGCAAGAAAAAATCAGAAAGTTGGGCTGACAGCCTATTTGACACAGGATGCTGTGAAAGACCAGATCAACAAAGTTGTTGGCGGCAAAGATGGACAGCGTTTCATGGCAGCTATCATTTCAGCGGTCAACACAAATCCATCACTTCAGGAATGTACAAATCCATCAATTCTTTCAGGGGCATTGCTTGGTGAATCTTTGAAACTTTCACCATCACCACAGCTTGGACATTATTATTTAGTTCCTTTCAATGACAAGAACAAAGGCAAGGTTGCACAGTTCCAGCTTGGATATAAGGGATATATTCAGTTGGCAATCCGTTCTGGTCAGTACAAGAAATTGAACGTGCTTGCAATCAAAGAAGGCGAACTTGAATATTTTGATCCGCTGAATGAAGAAATCAAAATCAATTTGATGATTGATAAATGGGATGAACGTGAAGAAGCCGAAACAATTGGATATTATGCAATGTTTGAACTGACAAATGGATTCAGAAAAGCAATCTATTGGTCAAAGAAACAGATGGAAAATCATGCACTGAAATATTCAGCTGGTTACAAAGCTAAAAAAGGATATACATTTTGGGAAAAGAATTTTGACATGATGGCATACAAAACATTGCTTCGTCAGTTGATTTCAAAATGGGGGATCATGTCCATTGAAATGCAGAGTGCTTTTGAACATGACATGACATTCACTGATGATTCAGGAAAAGTCAATTATGTTGAAGCTGACAATGATGTGATTGAAATGGAAGTTGTTGAACCAGCAGAACCACAGGAAGAAAAAGCAGAATCTTCTGAAAGTGGTGCAACAGATGCAAGAAGTGCTTTGTTTGGCAAATAAGGGGGATTGAATTATGAAGAAGATTGAATTGAAGGAACTTGTTGGCGGTGCTTTACAAGAACAGTTTGTAAAGAGTTTTGAAAAGGTCATTGAAAACCTTCAGAATCCAAATACACCGTATAAAAACAGTCGAGAAATCACAATCAAGCTGAAATTCACACAGAATGAACAGCGTGATGATGTAAAATGTGCTGTTCAGGTTTCTGAAAAATTAGCACCACAGGCGGCAATGGAAACAGCGTTTGCTATTGGCAAGGATTTGAAAACTGGTGAACTGTATGCTGAAGAATATGGCAAGCAGATCAGGGGGCAGATGTCCATTGATGACTATGAAAAGGAACAGCCACAGGTCATTTCTGGAAAAGAAGTTGACACAGAAACAGGGGAAATCATTGAAGAACAGCCTTCAAAGGTTATTGATTTGCGTGCGGTTGCAAGATAGGGGGATAAATTATGTTAAGAACAGCCTTGAAATATTTAATGGAAGAAATGTCAGTTATAAATACAGCAGAAGTCAATGGTGAAAAATTTGTGGACAGACCAATGCACAGAATCAGTTGGAATCCAAAGGCTTCAGCGGTTCAGATGAACACACTTTCCAGTTTGGTTGATTATATCAAATCAGGTGTTGATTTTATGCAAGATGCAATGATTATTCACGTTCAAAGCCCTACAAAGGTTTCTATGTATTCAGCTTTGGATAATGAAAGAATTCGTGAATGTATCGCTGAAGTAAATGCAAAAACACCGGATTTTCCATTCAATCAATTCATTGAACATGAAAAGTTTTGCATCAATCTTCAGTCGAAATTCGTCAATGATCCATCCACAGATCGTGCTTTGATTCTTCAGTTTGCTGGAACTGTTGAAAGTGGAACTGTTGCATCATACGGTGATGACGGTGTGACACAGAAGGCAACTGTTAAAACAGGCATTGCATCCAAGGGTGAAGCTATTGTTCCAAATCCGGTCAGATTAAAAGGTTTCAGAACCTTTGTTGAAGTAGAACAGCCAACACAGCAATTTGTGTTCAGAATGAAAGAAGACAAATATGATGGCATCAATTGTGCTTTGTTTGAAGCTGATGGCGGTGCATGGCAGATTGAAGCGGTCCAGAATATCAAAGCCTATCTTGAAGAACAGCTGAAAGGCATTGAAGGCTTCATCATTATTTCATAGTGGAAAGGAATGTGAAACAATGAACAATTTAAGCATGATCGGAAGATTAACCAAGGATCCTGAAATCAGATATTCAAGCGGCAATCCACCAGTTGCCTATGGAAGTTATACACTTGCGGTTGACAGACCATCAAAAGGTGAAAACAAAATCACAGATTTCATATATTGCAAGGTTGTTGGAAAGACAGCTGAATTTACTGAAAAGTATTTGCGAAAAGGAATGAAAATTGCAATCACTGGAAGAATTCAGGTGGACAACTACAAGGATCAAGACGGAAACAACAGAAGCACAACCTATGTTCATGTACTTGGACATGAATTCTGTGAAAGCAAATCATCAGACAGTCAGGGATATACACCAACACCAGCACCAACAAGCGGTGACGGTTTCATGAGCATGGATTTGGATGATTCTGAATTGCCTTTTAGTTAGGCGGTGCGTTATGGCTGGAAATTATAGACATGGAATGAGATATTCAAGAATTTATAATATTTGGCGGTCTATGCGACAAAGATGCAACAATCCGAACACAATAAACTACAAAGATTATGGTGGTCAAGGAATTACTGTTTGTGATGAATGGAACAACAGTTTTGAAGCCTTTTATGAATGGGCCATGGTGAATGGTTATGAAGAACATTTGACCATTGACAGGATTGAAACATCAAAAAATTATTGTCCAGAAAATTGCAGATGGGTTTCACAAAAGGTTCAACAAAACAATCGTTCAAATAATAGATATATAGAATTCAACGGTGTTAAACACACGTTGGGTGAATGGTCTTCTATCACAGGGATTAAGATTGGAACTATATGGGATAGATTGCAAAGGGGATGGACAGTTGAAGAAACACTGACAAAAAAGCCTGTTATCGGTTCGAATCAATACAGAAAGAAGGCTGTCTGATGAACAAATACAGAAACAGAAAAGTTGAAGTTGATGGCATTATCTTTGACAGCAAAAAAGAAGCCAAAAGGTATCAGGAATTATTGATGCTTGAAAAGGCTGGTGTCATTCAAAACCTTAGGATGCAAGAAAAGTTTGTTCTGATCCCTTCGCAATATGTGACTGTTGGCTATACCAAAACAGGCAAGCCAAAACAGAAATGTGTTGAACGTGAATGTGCATATGTTGCTGACTTTGTTTATTTGGAAGATGGGAAGCTTGTTGTTGAAGACACAAAGGGCTTCAAGACAAAAGACTATATCATCAAACGAAAAATGATGCTGTGGAATTTCAAAATCAGAATCAAAGAAATTTGAAAGAAGGTGAATTCAATGGGCTATCTTGACAAGCAACGTAAAAAAATCGAAGCAGAGAAGAAACTCAAAGAAATTATGAATACACAGGCATATAGAGAAATGCAAAAGAAGCTTCAAGATGAAGCTATAAAACAAGCGGAAGCCAATTTTTGCATTGTTACTGGCGAATTTCTTGGATTAAAACACAGGTATAAAAGCCGGGGTTTTATAAATTATCTTTTATTTGCTTCTGATCGTTTCAAATATTCAATTGATGAAAATCAACAATATCTTTCAGAAATGAATGATCGTTGGATTGAAGAACATGGCTTTGATGCACTTGAATATATTGATCTTGCAATGAAAAATGATGACAAAAAGCGTACATGTAAATGTGGCAAAGTGATTCATGTTGAATCTTACAACTTTTGCCCTTATTGCGGTGAAGAATTGAAAGGTGTTGAAACAGATGGACAACTTGAAAACAACAACTGACATTGTGAAGGAATTGCTCCAGACAAAGCCTGAAACAAGAAACAGTGATGATATTTTATATTATTATGTCTGTGAAAAAATCAATCCTATTTGCGTGAATTATCCATTCTGTCAGATCATCCAGAATCGCAAAGCATATGGATTCCCGGCATTTGAATCTGTCAGAAGGACCAGACAGAAGATTCAGCGTTCATATCCTGAATTGGCGGCTGTGGACAAGGTTGAAGGCTTCAGGGCGGCAAATGAAGCCAAATACAGAAATTATGCAAGGAAGGTGATGGTGTAATGCTGAACATTATTTCAATCAATGGTGTTCCATTATATGAACAGGATGAAGAAGATGAAGAAAAAACAGAATGATCCAGATGAAAAGCCTTTAACACATGACATGGAATGTGTCAGATGTGATCATGTGCTTGATTGCAAAGGTAAACCAAGACATGTGAAAAGTTGCTTGAACTGGAAGGAAAGGAAAAGACATGGCTGAAAAAAGAATGTTTACACAAAAAATCACTGACAGTGATCCATTCCTTGATATGCCGCTTTCGGCACAAGCTTTGTATTTTCATTTGAACATGAATGCAGATGATGACGGTTTTGTGAATAATCCGAAGAAGATTCAAAGAACAATAGGTGCTTCAATAGATGATTTGAAGCTGTTGATTGTCAAAAGGTTTCTGATCGGATTTGATAATGGTGTGATTGTTATCAAACATTGGAGAATGCACAACACATTGAGAAAAGACCGCTATAATCCGACACAGTACCAAGATGAACTTGCTATGTTGCAGATAAAATCAAATAAATCCTATACTGAAAAGCTTCCTGAACCAGATGGCAACCACTTGGCAACCAATTGGCAACCAGATGGCAACCACTTGGAACCACAGTATAGTATAGGAGAGTATAGTATAGGTAAGTGTAGTATAGGGGAGAGTAGGGAATTGGCAACCAAGAACACACCCACACCCACCACACACATTCTTGGAAAATATAACAATGTATATTTGACAGAAGAACAACTTCAATCATTAAAAACTGAATATTCAGATTATCAACAGAAGATTGAAAGACTATCAGAATACATGGCAAGTTCCGGGAAGACCTATGAAAATCATTTTGCCACATTGTGCATGTGGGCGAAGGAAGATGCAGAAAAACCAAAAGGCAAGAAGAATGGATTCCACAACTTCCATCAACGGTCATATAACTATGGATCAATTGAACAGGAAATTGTGAAAAGGATGCAAGACAAGCAACAGAATCCACCAAAGACAGCGGCTAATGATGAAAGCATCAAGGAAAGGGCTGAAGCTTTGAAAAAGCAATTTGCATAAATGACAGGGCAAGGAAGAATGGAAGCGTTCTTTCCTTGCCAAATAGAAAGGATAAAATGCAATGAATGAGTTGAAAAGAAATGGGTCAGGTTATACTGATCCAACAGCATACAGCACAATGAAAAATTTTGTGGGGGGGGTAACAAATATGGAAGTTTATAGAGGTGATATTTTCTTTGTGACAGGATATAAGGCAGAGAAAGATTCAGAACAGAAACGGGACAGACCAGCGGTTGTTGTGTCTAATGAAAAAGCAAATAAATTTTCACCAGTGATTGAAGTTGTGTTTTTGACATCAGCTGAAAAGGCAAGATGGCTTCCAACACATGTTGATGTGATGTGTCAGATTCCTTCTGTTCCTTTATGCGAACAGATTACCAGCATTTCAAAATCAAGACTTGGTGACTTTGTCAGATCATGCACTGATGAAGAAATGAACAAGATTGATGAAGCATTGATGGTTTCGCTTGGATTGACTGAACAGCCAAAAGAACAGAAAGAACAGGTTGTTGCAACAGCTGGAATGATTGATGACCTGAAGATGAAGCTGAAAGAAATTTACAATAAAAAAATGGAACTTGAAGCGGTCATTGAACTGTTGAAATCAGAAAATGAAAGATTGAAAATCAAAGAACCAGTGAATAATCCAGATGAATTCATCAAGCTTGAAACAGAAAGAAATTTATATAAATCACTCTATGAACAGACATTTGAAAGATTGATTGGATAGAAAGGGGAATTGATATGTTTGGATTGATCAGAAAGAAGACATTGCTGAAAGAGATGAAGGAAATCAAAGACAGCAACAGAAAAGAAAAAATATATGCAAAATATCCACCTGAAACAAAAAAACAGGAAATTTTGAATGCTTATTCATCTGGATATGAAGATGGAACTGACAATTTTTATAATTGGATGAAGTCATTTATTAGCAAACATTGAAGAAAGGAAAAAGAGATTATGAAGAAATTATTTATTAGCATTCCAATGAGAGGAAGAACAGAAGAAAACATCAAAAAAGGAATGGAAAAGATGCACAAGATGGCAGAAATCATCTTTGATCAGAAGCTGGAAGTCATTCCAACATACATTGAAGACAATCCGCCTGAAAACAACAATCAGGCTATTTGGTACTTGGGAAAATCTATTCAGTTATTGGCAGAAGCGGATTTCTTCATTGGTGCTTCTGAATACATGGAAACTTTCAAAGGATGTATAGCAGAACGTAATATTGCAAGAGATTATGGAATTCGAAGTGCGTTTGTGAATGTATATGAAATCATGCCTGATGTTGTTGATGTAGAACGTGAATATTACAGAAACATGGAAAAGACATGCAATCCTATTAGTTGTTAAGCAGAAAGGCAAACACATGTCAGAAACACAGAAAGCAATTATTAAATTGGTGGCACTTTTTATATTGTGTGGATGTCTTGTTTCTATCCATGAAGCAAAACCACATGATGATGAACTTGAAATTCAGGTTGAAGAAATTTGTTCTGTGATGGTTTCTTCATACACAGCAGATGTGAACATTTATGAAAAATATCATGGATCAGAAAATGAAGAAGAACGTTCATGGGCTGAACAGGCAAAAATGAGAGCAAACAAGACCGCTTCAACCTATAACAATTTCATTCTGGAAAATAGCTTTGTTTGGGAAGACAATGTTCCGGATGAAGTTGCTGAAAAACTTGATTATATTTATTGATGCAGAAAGGGAAAGACATGCAAGGGAATGAATATCAGAAATTAGCAATGAGAACAAATGATGGTGAATGCATCAGAAGATTGCTTGAATTTATTGCAGAAAATCAAGCAATTGATGGTGCTGGTGTCATCAATGCATCTTTTGGGCTTTCAGGTGAAACTGGTGAACTGAATGACATGTTGAAGAAAACAATTTTCCACAAGCATCCACTTGAAAAAGAAAAGATGAAAAAAGAACTTGGTGACATCATGTGGTATGTTGCAATGATGTGTGAATCAATGCATTTTGATCTGGATGAAATCATGCAGATGAACATTGATAAATTAAAAGCACGTTATCCGGAAGGCTTTGATCCTGAAAAATCACAACACAGGGCGGTAGGTGACATCTGATGATGAAGGCAAAAGATTTTTTGAAACAACCGGAAAAGCTGGACAAGATGATCAAAAATAAGATGATCGAAAAAGAACAGTGGAAATCAATTGCAATGGGAACAACATCAGGCGGTCAGTCTGTGAAAATCAATGGTGTTCTTCACAACATGGAAAAGGTGCAGTCATCAGGAAGTCAACAGAAAATGGCTGATGCTGTTAGCAGATACATTGACATTGAAGCTGAAATTGATCAGTTCATTGATCGGTTGATTGATACCAAAAAGGATGTCATCAGTGTGATTGAACAGCTGAATGCAATAGAATATGATCTTCTTCATAAAGTTTATGTTCAATACATCACGCTTGATGATGTGGCATGTTTATATGACAAAACATATAGTTGGGCAACAACTGTTCATGGAAGGGCATTGAAGAATGTGCAGAATATTTTGAATGAAAGGGAAAAAGATGGATAGAAAATTCACAGCAAAAAAAGATTGTTTTGCATATAAGCTGACTAATAAGAATGGTATATTGAACGAAAAATGCAAAGCATTAAAAGAAATGTATTGCAGACGGGAAGAATGCAAATTCTATAAGCCAAAAGGAACAGAATGTGATTCATGTAAAAATTATAAATTAAAAATCAAGTCGGAATTACATTGTGTTTATGGCAGTGGATGCAAAAGATTTTATGATGAAAAATATAGTTTGTGACTTTTTTGTATCTGTTGTGACTTTTTTGCAAAAAGTTGTATAACATGTGACTGAAATCTTTTGATAATATTAGGGTGTTGAAATGTGAAGACCACCGGGCAGAAATGCTTTGGTGGTCTTTTGTGTTCAGAAAGGAGTGTTGCAGGATGGCAAAACGGTCCAGACAGGACATTTTTGTTGATGAATACCTGATTGACCTGAATGCAACACAAGCGGCAATCAGGGCAGGTTATTCAGTTAAGACAGCAGATCAGCAAGGTTCAAGGCTGTTGGCAAATGTCAAGGTTCAGTCCAAAATCGCAAAAGAAATGGCTGAAAGGTCAAAAAGAACAGGTGTCAATCAGGACAGGGTTGTTCTGGAATTGGCAAAGATGGGCTTTGTGAATCCGGCTGATGTGATTGACCTGAAAACAGGTGAAGTTCTACCAGATGCCACAGCTGATGATCTGGCTTGCATTCAGTCAGTGAAGGTCAAGAAGACAACCAAAGGAAAAAGTGTCATTGAAGAACGTGAAGTCAGATTCTATGACAAAGCAAAGGCCCTTGAAAAATTAGGTCAACACCTTGGAATGTGGAATGACAAGATTGATGTGAATGTTGCTGTTCCGGTGGTCATTTGTGGTGAAGATGATCTGGAAGATTAGGCGGTGAAGCCTATGCCTGTTATAAGCAAAAACAGAACAACATCTTCACAACATGTCTTTGGATATATGAGGTTCATTCTTCATCCTGAAGACTACAATCCCAAAGCAAATACAAGCGGCAAGAAGAAAATCAGGCTTCCTGAAATTGTTGGAAAAGGATATTCAACATTCTGGCATTTCAAAGGAAGATATAGAGTTGTAAAGGGAAGTCGTGCTTCCAAGAAATCAAAAACAACAGCTTTATGGTATATCACAAACCTGATCAAACATCCTGAAGCCAATGTTCTTGTTGTGCGTAAAACATACAGAACATTGAAAGATTCCTGTTTCACTGAATTGAAATGGGCGGCAAGGCGGCTTGGTGTGGAAGATCACTTCATCTTCAAAGAATCACCGCTTGAAATCACATACAAGCCAACAGGACAAAAGATATATTTCAGTGGCTTAGATGATCCGCTGAAGGTCACTTCCATCACAGTTGATGTTGGATGCCTTTGCTGGATGTGGATTGAAGAAGCATATGAAGTCATGAAGGAAGAAGACTTTGATATGCTGGATGAATCCATTCGTGGTGAATGTCCTGAAGGATTATGGAAGCAGATCACACTGACATTCAATCCATGGAATGAAAGACACTGGATCAAGCACAGATTCTTTGATGAACTGGTTGGACATGATGCAGAAGGAAGGCCAATCTACAAAGAAAGAAAGAATCCGGTTTCTGATGATGGTGAAATCCTTGCAATTACAACCAATTATCTGATCAATGAATGGTTGGACAAAGCTGACCTTGCTGTTTTTGAAAGGATGAAGAAATACAATCCAAGACGATATGCTGTTGCAGGTCTTGGTGGTTGGGGTATTGTTGACGGTCTTGTTTTTGAAAACTGGAAAGAAGAATTCTTCACACTGGATGAAATCCGGGAAAAGCATCCTGATCTGAAGTCAGCCTTTGGTCTTGACTTTGGATATACAAATGATCCTTCTGCCCTGTTCTGCGGCTTTGTTTCAGAGAAGGACAAGAAGCTGTTTGTGTGGGATGAACTATACAAGCCCGGCCTTTCAAACAAGAAGATATTTGAAGAAATCCAGTCCATGGGATATTCCAAGGAAAAGATCACAGCTGATTGTGCTGAACCAAAGTCTATTGACGAACTGAAAGGATATAGGCTGAAAGTTGAAGCGGCCAAAAAAGGCAAAGACAGCATCAACAATGGAATTCAGTGGATTCAGGATTTGGAAATCATCATTCATCCAAGATGTTCTTCATTCATGACTGAAATCAGCAACTATACTTGGAAGACAGACAAGTTCAACAAGAAGATGAATGAACCAATTGATGACTTCAACCATTTGATGGATGCAATGCGTTATGCACTGGAAAAATTCATCAGAAACAAGGGTTGGTTGTGCTAGAAAGGGAATCATTATGTTTTTAAAACAGTTATTTTGCAAACATAAATTCATGCCATATGCAAGCGTGATGGATGGAAAAAGAAGAAGACACATTTGGAAATGCATCCATTGCGGAAAAGAAATGATTGGAAATTAAATAATTATCGGATAGCGTTCACAGCACCAGCGGTTTCTTTTGCTATGGGAAGGGCATTTCATGACCGTACTCCGCAAGGTCACAATCGGTGGTCTTCTATGGTGCTGGAAGGACTATCTTTTATATATTGCTGTGTTGGTGTAATGGTATCACAACGGTCTTGAAAACCGTCAGTCAGAAATGGCTTGAAAGTTCGATTCTTTCACACAGCGTTTGCGTTTTGTTGCGATAGCAACGCAAGACAAGAAACCGACAACAAATAAATGAATCGCAACAGTGGACAATGCGAACTGTCCACTAAGGGTGCATAGTTCAGTGGTAGAACAGCATGTTTACATCTCCATTAACTTTAGTTATAGTCACAGGTTCGATTCCTGTTGCACCCATTCACAGAAGCCTGAATCCTTTGATTTTAGGCTTCTTTTTTGTTTAGACAAGGAAATATTCACAAATGCAATAAATATTGAAATCTGGCAATGTCAGACGGTCAGGAAGCCATTTGTGAAAGAAAGGGAACAGGTGCAAATGAATGTTATCAATTGCAGAGATTAAAAGATTCATAGATGATGACAATTCTTCAGAAAAGAAAAAACTGGCGGCGGTTGGTCAAAGATACTATGAAGCAGAACATGACATATTGAATTATAGACTGTTTTATTTCAACACAGATGAAAATCTGGTTGAAGATAAAACAAGAGCGAATATCAAAATCAGTCATCCATTCTTCACACTTCTTTCAGATCAGCTTTCACCATTCATGCTGTCATTTAAAGAAAATCCTATCAGGGCAAAAGATGGTGTTGAAGGATTGCAAGAACATCTTGATTTGTATTTTGATGGGAAATTCTGGACTGAAATTGGCGAATTGATCAGTGGTGCTTACAATAAAGGCTTTGAATACATTTATGGCTATAAAGGCAAGAAGAACAGAATGGTGTTTGAATGTGCTGATTCCATGGGTGTAGTTGAAGTCCGGGCAAAAGATACAGATGATGGTTGTGAATATATCATTTATTGGTATGTTGACAGGATCATGAAAGGCAAAAAGAAAATCAAAAAAATTCAGGTCTGGTCCGAAAAAGAAACACATTATTTTGTTCAGTCTGATAAAGGGAAGATTGAATTGGACAAATCTGAACGAATCAACCCAAGACCACATGTTGTTTATACGGATGAAAAGACAGGTGAAAAACTTGGTTCATCATTGGGATATATTCCTTTCTGGAAGTTATCAAATAACAAGAAAGAATTCAGCGGCTTGAAGCCAATCAAAGAATTGATTGATGATTATGATCTTCATGCATGTGCTTTATCAAATAACCTGAAGGATTTTGACACACCACTTTTTGCTGTCAAAGGCTTTGAAGGTGATGATCTTTCAAAACTTCAAACCAATTTAAAAACAACCAAGATGATCGGTGTTGGTGAAGGCGGTGATGTGGAAGTCAGAACTGTTGAAATTCCATATCACGCAAGAAAAGAAAAGCTGGATTTGGACAAGGAAGCAATCTTCATGTTTGGTCAGGGCTTTGATCCAACAAAGGTTGGTGATGGAAACATCACAAACATTGTCATTCTTTCAAGATATGCATTGCTTGAATTGAAGGCTGACAAATTGCAACCAAGATTGGAAGGATTGCTTGATGAAATCCTTGAAGTTGTTCTTGCTGAAATCAATGAAGAACATGGCAAAGACTATCAGATTTCAGATATTGAATACAAATTCACACGTTCAATGATGACCAATGAAAGTGAAAACATTGCAAATGAAAAGACCAAGGCTGAAACAAAACAGACTGTGATCAACACAATTATGAATGTGCATGAAAGAATTGGTGATGAAGAAACATTGCGGTTGATCTGTGAAGCACTTGACCTTGATTTTGATGAATTGAAAGGTCAGATTGAAAAAATGAAAGAAGAACAGAATCTGATTGATGCAAAGAAGACACTGGAAGGGGTGGTTGTGGATGATGAAACTGAACCAGTTATTCCTGAAGGTGCTGAATAGAAGCATTATGGCACTGGACAGGAAACTGACAGTGAAGAAAGAAAATGTCAATCATCCAGCACACTACAACCAGCCGGGCAGAAAAGAATGCATTGAAGAAATGATTGACAAATTTGGTGTTGAACAGGTCAGAACCTTCTGCCTGTTGAATGCTTATAAATACAATTACAGACACCAGATGAAAGGTGGAAAAGAAGACATTGCCAAAGCTGAATGGTATATGAAGAAATATGCCGAATTAGGCGGTGATGCTGTTGAATAAAAGACAGAAAATCGTTCAGGAAGCCTTTCTAAACAACGAAGAAGCGGTCATCAAAAGGCTGAAACAGGTTTACAACCAAAGCTTGAAAGACATCACAGGGAAAGCAAAGGCATTGCAAGACCAGATAAACACACTGGATGCTTTGGAAGGAATGACAAGTGATCCTGAAGAACTGGCAAGACTTCAGTCAATGAAACAGGCTAAAGTCTATCAGAAACAATATCAGGATGCTTTGAAGAAACAGGTTTCAAGCATCCTTGACAATATGCAAGTTGAAGAATTCAAGACGGTTTCTGAATATCTGAATAAATGCTATGAAGAAGGCTTCCTTGGCACTATGTATGATCTTCAAGGTCAGGGAATTCCTTTGTGCTTTCCAATGGATCAGGAAGCAATGGTCAGGGCTGTTCAGCTTGATTCCAAGATCAGCAAAGGGCTATATTCCAGATTAGGTGAAGATGTTGCACTTCTGAAACGTAAAATCACAGCACAGGTTTCAAGGGGCATTTCAACAGGAATGACCTTTCAACAGGTGGCACAACAGCTTGCTGAATATACCAACATAGGATTCAACAATGCTGTCAGAATTGCAAGGACAGAAGGACACAGGATTCAGGTCCAGTCTGGCATGGATGCCTGTTATAAAGCCAAAGACAAAGGTGCTGATGTGGTCAAACAGTGGGACAGCACGCTTGATGGAAGAACCAGACCAAAACACAAAAAGTGTGATGGTGAAATCAGGGAACTGGATGAACCATTCAGCAATGGTTTGATGTTTCCGGGCGATCCTTCAGGCGGTGCTTCAGAAGTGGTCAATTGCAGATGTGCATTGCTTCAGCGTGCAAGATGGGCTTTGGATGATGAATTCAGCAAATATGACAATTTTTCTGGTGAACTGAAACAGTTCCAGAATGACAAAGCATATCAAGAATTCAAGAAAGACTACTTTTCAAAAGAAAATGTGGCATACATGAAGCATGTGGAAGATATGCAAAAGAAATATGGCACAAAGAAGTTTGAAAAGATTCTGACAGAAATGACTGATGAAGAATATAAAAAACTTCTGAAACTCGAAAAAGAAAGACCTTCTTTTTATGGGATGTATAAAGGACAGAATATTGTCAAAATCAAAGAAGCGGATTATGATGAATTCAAGAAGAAGTACAAGGAAGCGGCCAAAGAAATTGAACAAAATGAAGCTGTTCTGAAAGTCAATCATGACTGTGAGATTGCAAAGAAATTTGGAACAGAACACTATGATGCTATGCATGAAAGGGTGGTCAATTCACCTGATCAGAATGTGTCAAAGGTATGGAAGCAATATGAAGCTGAAATCAAAGTTGGGAATGCGGCATATAAAGGACATGAACACTGTATGGGTTCAACTATATATGTGAATGGTGCAAAGGATGCCAAAGGAAACAGCTTTGAAATGCCATATCAGGTCACATTCCATGAATCCGGTCATGCTATTGATTCACTTGCAAGGAAGACTGTGACAGAAAACAACAGCATCTTTGCAAGACACTATTCTTCAGCATATAAGAATGGATTATTTCCACAGACAATCAAGGATGAAGTCAATGATCTTGTTAAGAAAAGGGACAAGGAACTGAAGGCGGCATTCAAAGCACATGCTGATGATGCAGAATGGTTTCATGAACAGGGCTACATTGATGACTGGTATTATAAAAAATACAAAGAGGGTGTCTTCACAGCTGACAGGATTATTCCAAAGTACAAAAAAGCCTATGCATATTCTTCTGTTCAGAAGGAAGTCAAGGCAAGCGGTTCAAAAATTGCTTATGGTGATCTTTCTGACATGCTGGAAGGTGCAACAGGTGGAAAAATCCAGTGTGGCATTGGTCATGGCAAAAAATACTGGACAGATAGAACATATGATGGTCTTGCTGATGGGCTGGCAACAGAAGCATTTGCTGAAATGATTGATTCAACATTTTCAAATCATGAAAGCTTGGCAATGATCCAGAAATATCTTCCAAAATCATATGCTGTTTTTCAGGAATTGATTGAAGCTTTGCTGAAGTGATAGAAGGGGTGAACAGAATGGATAAATTAGATAAATTGCTTGAAGAATATCAGGATCATTTTGAAGAAAACTTCCCATTGATGTTATGCAGATCAATGGAAGATGAAGAAATCATTGAAATCATTGAAAAATGTCTTGAAAATGATGAACCATATGAACCTGAACTTGAAAATGATGCTTATTATTAAGGACTGATTGATTCAGTCCTTTTTGTTTTATAGAGAAAGGCAAGAAATATGGGGCATGAACACAAGGTGCATGATTTTGATGCACGATTCACAATTGATCCTGTTACAAAGCAGATAAAAAATGAATCGAAAAAGAAACTTTTATTGGCACAGGGTGATCACAATAGTGAAATTTATGGATTCAGATGTCCAAGATATATTGAATTTCATGACATGTCACAGTGTAACAAAGTTGAAGTTCACTTTTTCAACTATGATTCACAATCAAAGCATGTCAACAGTGGCAAATTTGAAGTCAAGGATTTGATGGTTGGTGAAGATGAAAACACCATTGAATTCAGTTGGCTTATTTCAGGAAATGGCACACAACTTCAAGGTTATACAGAATTTCTTGTACGTTTCAAATGTGTTGATGAAAATAATGTTGTCACTTATGCATGGAATACATTATTCTTTTCAGATGTAAGTGTTGGCAGAGGAAGCACCGTTGATGAATTATTTGAAACTGAATATGTGGACATCATTGAACAGTGGAAAGCATCTGTTCTTCAGGGCTTTGAAGAAGAATTCACAGCATGGAAGGAACAGATTGAAACACAGGTTGCTGTTGACATCAGCAAATGGAAAGTTGAAACCACAGAAGCCATTGCAGATGATTTCAATGCACACAGTTCTGAATGGAATCAGAAGCTTGCTGTTGAACGTGCAAGAATTGACCGGTTCACAAAGTTGAAAGAAGGAAGCACCACAGGGGATGCTGAACTTCGGGATTCAAGAATTGGATATGATGGAAAAACATATCCAACAAGCGGTGATGCTGTTCGTGGACAAAGTGAAGAAATCACAAATAATTTGAAAGCGGCTGGCATTTATGAAGAAAAACTTTTGAATGGAACTGACAAGCAAGGCTTTTATGTTGCAAGGAATGAAGGTGAAATCACTGAAGTTGAACGTGCAAGCAGAGGTTATATAAAATATGATGTTAGTGAATATGTAGGAAAAACATTGCAGATTTCAACCATCATTGATTCAGATGCTTTTTCAACAGTTATTTTTGCAGACGGAAACAACAATCCAATTGAAACAACACCGGGCTTCACTGTTTATCATAAGGTGTTGCGAATTGTTCCAGAAAATGCAAGCATAATGTATGTAAACTATTCCATTGCTGATGTTGCAGAAAACAATGTCAGTGTGAAAGCGGTTAGTGTGTTGAATATTCTTGCTGAATTGGATGCCATTCATTTTGATGCACAACGAACAGATGAACAGTTGAAAAACTTTATCAAAACAGGAAAATTTCCTGTTGTGTTGCAATGGATTCCGGGCTGGATTGATTATTCAAACGGAATTGACAGTGGAAGTAGTTATTCAAACAGAATGAAGTCTGTTGGATATTACAAGCCTGTTTTTAACATGATATATTTTACAATTCCAGATGGATTTAGATTTCTTGCATTACGATATAACTTTGATGCTGATTCTGGAACATATACATTTGTTGACAGCACCGGATATATAAATGGTGAAAAATCTGGTGAAATCACAGTGAATGAAGGAGATTGCTTCCGTTTTCTTTTCAGGGCAAATCCGGATGTTGATTTTGTTGGTGATGAATACAAAAATTTGGAATTGTATTGCAAATCTGATGTTCTTTCAACAAATGACAAAAACGCTATTCCGGAATACTGGAAAGATACACTTGAACAAAAAGAGTTGGAAATAAAAAACATCACTGTTGAAGCAACAAGAATGAATGAAGATGTTTCTTTATTCTTTGCAATAGCTGATCCACACTACCCAGGCAACAGCGGAATATCTACTTTCCTAATGAAGTATTTAGGTGAAAAGTGTGGTGTTGGATTGTCCATTTGCCTTGGTGATTTAATCATGGACAGCATAAAATCACATGAAGAAGGCTTGCAAAGAATTCAGGATGGCATGGTTCAATTGAAAAACATGTCAGAACGTACACTTTTGACACAGGGAAATCATGACACCAATGTTCAAATCAGTGACAGCAACAAACAATTACTTGCTGAAAGAATTATTTATGACAAAGAATGGATTCTACACACCAGCAATAAGTTGTTGAATATTAACAAGATAGCTTTTGATGATTTGGGCAAGGCATTCTATCATGATGATGATTTGCAAAAAATCCGCTTCATATCACTTGATTCTTTTGAAGGAAAAAGATATTTGGCTGAAGAAGGTGTTTTGACAGAAATCAGTCTTGGAACAGTTACAGACAGACAGGTTCAATGGTTTGAAGGTGTTATTGCCAGTGTTCCTGATGGATATTCAGTCATTACATTTTCACACTATGGACTATTTAAGCCTTATTTGTACAACGTAAACACAGGTGAATATGTATCACTGACAATGGGTGGCATAGGAAATAGTGACAAAATCATTGCTATAATCAATGAATTTGTGAAGAATGGCGGTGTGTATGTCGGGCATTTTGGCGGTCATTTACACCATGATTTTGTGAGTGAAAAAGGCGGTTTGGTTTCTGTTCAATTATTAAATGATGGAACAGATTTCAGAAGTGCAAGTTATTTTGGGGAAGGCTTTGAATTTGTTGGTGATTCCCCTACAAAAACGATTGGAACAACAACTGAATGTGCTTTTGATGTGGTTATTGTAAACAAAAGCAAGCGGCATGTTGATTTGATTCGTGTCGGTGCAGGTGAAAACCGAAGTTTTGATTATTAAATATTTTGATTCAAAGCATCATCCTTTGGGTGGTGCTTTTTATATTGTCCAAAGCCTGAAGACATATAAAAGCATGGCAAATTGCCCTGATGCAAGGCATATAAACTGAATCTTGTCACTGTGGTGAAACCACATATAAAAACACAGACAAAGAAAGGAAATTGATATGGAATTTTTAAAAGAGTTATTAGGTGAAGAACTGTTCAAGCAGATTGAAGCAAAAATCAATGAACACAATGGCAATGAAGCAAACAAAGACAAACAGATCAAGATTGGAAACCTTGGAACTGGTGAATATGTCAGCAAGGCAAAGCATGATGCACTTCAGGCATTGCTTGATGGCAAGGAAACAGAACTGACAACAGCCAATGGTTTGATTGCTGAACTGAAGAAAGGCACAAAGGGCAATGAAGAACTTCAGGGCAAGATCACAGGCTATGAAACACAGGTTTCAGATCTTCAGAAACAGCTTCTTGAAACAAAAGTGAAATCAGCTGTGAAAGTTGGATTGCTTGCTGAAAAATGCAATGACATTGATTATGTGACATATTGCATGGAAAAGAAACTGAAGGAACAGGGAAAGAACTTGGAACTTGATGAAAATGACAATATCAAAGGTTGGGATGATCTGCTTTCAGGAATGAAAACACAGCTTCCAACACAGTTCGAAAAAGCAAGTGGTGGCAGAATCCCTGAACCAAATCCACTTCCAAAGGGTGATGACAGAAAGACTGAACCACAGTCACTTGCTGAAGCAATCAAAGAAACGTATGAAGCAAAATAAAAATCAAAAAGAAAGGTAATTGGTGAAAAATTATGGCTATTACATTAAACGAAATGAAAGAAGGCATGAATGACAAAGTGAAGGCTGGTGTAATTGATGTATTCCTTGAAGAATCTGACATCCTTCAGGCACTTCCATTTGATGATGCGGTTTCCCCATCTGGTGGATCAACTCTCACATATGGTTATGTTCAGGAAAAAATTCCAGCACAGACAGCTTTTCGTGCATTAAACACAGAATACACACCAAATCAGGCAACAGTTGAAAAGAAATCTGTTGATCTCAAAATCTTTGGTGGTGCATTCCAGATTGACCGAGTATTAAAGAAAGCTGAAGGAATGTACAACAATGTTGCTTTTCAGATGCGTGAAAAAATCAAATCAGCTGTTGCAACATTCCATGATGCAATGATCAATGGTGATGCGGCATCTGATGCAAATGGTTTTGACGGTCTTGATAAATTCCTTGTTGGTCAGAAAACTGAATTCAACACAGATGCTGTCATTGACCTTTCCACAAAGGCAAAACTTGAAGAAAATGCATCAACATTCTATGAAAAACTTAAAAAGTTAATTTCTGCAACTGGTGCAGATGCAATCATTGTCAATGAAGACATGAGATTGAAGATTGAATCTGTTGCGGCTTTCCTTGGTTACAGAACAGAAAGCGAAGAAGCATTTGGCAGAACATACACAAAGATTGGTGCTGTCAGAATCATGGATTTAGGAAACAAAGTTTCTGTTGATGGTGAATCTGTGACTGAAGAACCAATCATTGCTGTTAAACAGAGAACTGTTGGTGGTTCTGCCGCAACTGGCATCACAGACATCTATGCTGTGCATTTTGGTGTTGAAGATGGTTTCCATGGTGTAACACTCACAGGTGACAATGGTATTGATCAGTACCTTCCAGATTTCAATCAGCCGGGTGCTGTAAAAACTGGTGAAGTTGAAATGGTTGCATGTGTTGCATTAAAGAAAACAAAAGCCGCTGGTGTTCTTAGAAACATCAAAATTCAGTAATAAAGAAAGGGTGTTGTGTTATGGCAAAAAAAACAGCTGAAACAAAAGTTTATATTGTAGAAACACCAGTGAAAGATTTCTGTGGTGTAGGTGCTGGTGGTGTTCATTTTGCATACGGAAAAGCAGAAGTTCATGAAGGATGGGTGCTTGACTGGTACAAAGAACATGGTTACAAAGTGACTTTGAAAAAAGGCACAGTTGAAGAATCACCAGCAGAATAAGAAAGGGGTGATCCCTTGTGATTATTTCTGTTGAACAGGCAAAGAATGAAATCACTGATTTCAAAGGCTGGTCAGATGCCAAAATCGAAAGAAAGCTGAAAGCCATTGAACAGGCAATCAGAAGCTACACACACAACAATTTTCAAAATACAGATTGTAGAAGGACCGCTGATATTAAAGGCGGTTCTTTCTATGTCGAAGCCCTGAATCCATTTGAAATTGGTGACACAATTCAAGTCAGTGAATCTGGATTGAATAAAGGGCTTTTCACAGTAGCATCAACTGGTGATTCATATTTCACTGTTGAAGAATCTGTGAAAGATGAAAATGATGTGCTTGTCACAAAGATTGTCTATCCTGAAGATGTGATCGAATGTGCTTTCAATCTTTTGGAATGGGAATTGAAACACCGGGATAAAGTTGGAATCCAGTCAGAAACACTTTCAAGGCATTCTGCCACATATTTCAACATGGATGGTGATAATTCCATTATGGGCTATCCAAAAAGCCTGATGGGGGCATTGAAACCATATATGAAAGCGAGGTTTTGACCATGGCAAACATAGGCGGCAACATCACTGGTGTGATCCAGACAAAGACAACAGCTGGATATAATGAAATTGGTGAAGCTGACATCATATGGTTAAACGCTTTCACAGATGTCCTTGGTTGGTTAGGTCTTCAGAATGGTGACAGCAAAAGAACAAACTTCAATGCAAAGATTGAAGAATCCACACATGTCTTCCTGATGGATTTTGATGCTGACATTTATGCACTGACTGATGATGATCAGGATGTCAGAATGATCATCAAAGGCAAGATGTATGATGTTTTGCTGATTGACAATCCTGATGAAATGGATGAACAGCTTGAAATCTATCTTAGAAAGATAGGTGGTCAAAATGGCTGAAGTTATCTTTGAAGATTATTCAATGCAGGTGAAGTCAGCAATTGCAGACCGGGTGGAAGCTGTTCTTGAAGAATGTGCTGGTGAACTTGAATCAGCTGTCAAAAGGAATTCAAGGGTTGATACTGGCAAGACAAAGAACAGCTTCAGACACAAGGTCACAGGTTCTGTCATGGTTGAACACTATGAAGCAACTATTGGATCAAGTGATGAAAATGCTATATGGGAAGAATTTGGAACTGGTGAATTTGCGTTGAATGGTGGTCGAAAAGGCGGTTGGTCTTATGAAGATGAAACTGGTGTCTGGCATCATACCAGAGGAAAAACACCATCAAGAGCATTTTGGAATGCATACAACAGCATGAAGTCAAAGTTGATCAGGAAAATCCAAAATTCATTGAAAGGGCTGTGAAATGGACACATTTAAAAATAAATATGATTTTATTAAAAAACAGATGGACATCCTTTCAGTTCCTTATGAATTGGGTGGATGGGAATCAAAAGTGACATATCCATATTTCACAGGTGAACCAACAGAAGCACCAACAGAATCTGAAGATGGATATGAAGAAACAACATTGATCTTGAATGGTTTTCACCGGGGAAAATATATTGTTCTTGAAGAAATTAAAGAAAAAATCAAACAGCACTTTGATCCTAATTATGGATTAAGGGCATCAACAGACAGCGGAACAATCGTTGTCTTTTTTGATGGTTGTTTTCAAGTTCCAACCGGGGAAGCTGAACTTAAAAGAATTCAGATAAATTTATTGATTAAAGAATGGAAATAGAAAGGGGATGTGTAAACATGGCAACAAATGGAAAGCATGGTGCGACTGAAAACACACCAAAGAACATTCTTCTTGGTGCTGGAACATATCACAAAAATTTCAAATGGGATTCAGAAAACCATCAGTGGACTGGTCCTGTTATCGGTGCAACATCTGGCGGTGGCAAAGTGTCCATTGAAGGGGAATATCTTGACCTTGATATTGACGGAATGCTTGTGTTGACAAAAGGCTTCACTGTGAAAAATGGTGGCAAAGCATCCATGGAAGCGAATGTTGCTGAAATCACAGGTGACAACATCATGATGGCAACCAATTTCAAACAGGGTGAATCTGATGCTGAAGGATATGACATGTTTGTTGACAAACCAAACATTGAAGAAGGTGACTATACAGATGGTTTTGCATTTGTTGGAAAAACAGCGAATGGTGCAAGGGATATTATTGTCATCTTTGAATCTTCACTTTGCAAATCTGCATTTGAACTTGAAACAAAGAACAAAGACAAATCTGTTCTGAAACTTGTGATGGAAGCTTATGCCGAAAATCAGGGTGATCTTGACACACTTCCGGTGAAAATCTACTATCCAACAACAGCGGCTTAAAAATTCAAAAAGGAGTATTTGAACAATGAGTGAAACAACTAAAACAACAACTGAAAAAGTTGAAGAAACAACTGAAAAAGTTGAAGAAACTGAAGAAGTGGTTGAAAAGCCATATACATTCAGAAAACTTTCTTCACCTGATGTCTTCTTGATGTTCACAATCATCAGCAAGATTGGAATCAATGAATTCATGGCTTGCCTTGAAGGTAATTCTTTGAAAAGTTTGGTGAAAGCACTCACATCCGGTGAAGAAAATGTGGAAGACATTTATATCATGGGTGCTGTTGCCGGTTCACTTGAAATTGCACAGGTTATCTTTGGAAATCTTCATAAGTGTGAAAAAGAAATATACAAACTACTTGAACAGACTTCCAACCTTTCTGTTGCTGAAATCACAGCTGAAGGAAATGCTGTCATGTTCATTGAAATGGTCATTGATTTCCTGAAGAAAGAGGAATTTCCGGATTTTATCAAGGTTGTTTCAAAATTGTTCAAATAGGTGAATTTGAATTTATGGACTTGTTATATCAGAGATATGCAAGTCCTTTTTCTTTTGTTGATGGAATGATTCAGGCAGGGCGGTTCAGTGAATTTGTTGATTCGTTCATCAAAAAGGCATATGAAGAAAAGAATGAAAAACTTTCATGGGAATTCTTCCTTCATAGAGTTTTTGACAAGTCCTTCAATGAATTCAAGGAAGAACTGAAAAATGATGCTGAAAATCAGAATCTGTCTGAACAAGATATTGAAACAACCGTAAAACACACAATGAATATCTTAAACAGCTTTAATCCGGAAGAAGGGGGTGAAGCATAATGGAGTTATTCAAACTTTTTGGCAAAATTGTTGTTGAAAATAGTGAAGCAAATGAAGAAATAGATGAATCAAAGAAAAAGGCACAGGATGCATCCGGAACAATGTCAAATGCATTCAAAAAGATTGGTGCGGCTATTGGAACATTCATTGCTGTTGACAAAATCAAAGACTTTGGTGCTGGATGCCTGATTGCGGCGGCTGATGCACAGGCCGCTTCATCACAGTTTTCACAGGTGTTTGGTGATCTTGAAGGTAAAGCAAGCAAAAGCCTTTCAAACATTGCTTCTGAAGCTGGTATTTCTGAAAATCGTATGAAGGGAAGCTTCACACAGATTGCGGCATTCGCAAAAACAACAGGCATGGACACAGAAGGTGCTTTGAAACTTTCTGAAAGGGCAATGGTTGCTGTTGCTGACAGTGCGGCATTCTATGACAGATCACTGGAAGACACCACAGAAAGCCTTCAGTCATTCCTGAAAGGGAA
>JAEIGA010001407.1_pt1 | contig 37564 bp, 32 predicted proteins | sample 9270691 | NCBI WGS metagenome assembly JAEIGA01 (sample SAMN17057246, study PRJNA624740) | gut metagenome | biome: biome; isolation source: fecal sample | host: Bos grunniens | place: China: Xizang | collected 2019
CGAGAGTCGACAGTTGCCCCGCATCCTGCGCGACCAAGGCTACGAAACCGCCTTCTTCTGCGGTTCGGAGGCGGGTTCGATGGGCTTCGGAGCCTATGCCCGCTCGGCCGGCATTGAGCACCTCTACGCCCGAGAAGAGTACGAAGCCCGCCACGGCAAAGAGGACTTCGATGGCTATTGGGGGATTTGGGACGACAAATTTTTGCACTTCTTTGGCGAGGAGCTCACCACCCTCCGAGAGCCCTTCCTGGCCACCCTCTTCACCCTCTCGTCGCACCACCCCTTTGTGGTGCCCGAACGGCTGAAGGACTCACTGCCCATAGGCCACACGGCCATCCATCGCTGCGCCGCCTACGAAGACTACGCCTTTCGGGAGTTTTTCCATCGCTACCGGGAGGCCGAATGGTTCAAGAATACCCTCTTTGTCTTCGTAGCCGACCATGTCTCGTCGGAGCGCTACAGCACGGAGAGCCTCACCTGGCCGGGCGACCACCACATCTTCGGTTTCTGCTACGCCCCCGGAAGCAACCTTAAGGGCGAGAGTTCGGAGCCGGCACAGCAGATCGACTGGATGCCCACCATCCTCGCTCTTTTGGGGAATACGGAGCCCTATTTCGCCTTTGGGCGCGACCTCTTCGCCGAGCCCGAGCGTCCGCGTTGGGCCTTCAGCTACGAAAACGGCTACCAACTCATCACCGAAGAGGGGGCCCGCGCCCTCAGTCCCGAACTCTCGGAGCAAGACGAGGAGGCACAAAAATTGAAGGCCCTCATTCAGCAATACTACACGCATATCAGCCAACAGAGTTACCTGGTAAAATGATCTCGTTCAAACCCGTAGAGCTGGCCGACAAGGCTACAATCGAACACTACACCCACCCCAGCGAGTGCCGCAACTGCGACATGTCGTTCGCCAACATCTACTGCTGGCGCGCCTTTCACCAAACCCATTGGGCCGTGGTGGAGGGGTTTCTGATCATTCGCTTTCTGATCGACGGCCGAGAGCAACTGGGTTACATGCAACCCATCGGCGAGGGCGATTTCTCCCACTTGCTTCCCCTCTTGGAGCAGGATGCACGCGAAAATTTCGGACAGCCGCTGCGCCTCTACGGCCTCTGTCGCGAAGGCCGCAAGTGCATCTGCGAGAGCTCGCTCTGCCACGACTTCGCCTTCGACGACGACCGCGCCCTGTCGGACTACATCTACCTGGCCGACGACCTCCGCTCCCTCGCGGGCCGCAAGTACCAACCCAAACGCAACCACCTGAACCGTTTCCTAAACGGCTACAACTACCGCTACGAACCCCTCACCCCCGACCACTTCGAGGCGTGTCTGCAACTCGAAGCCGCCTGGCGAGCTGCCCGCACAAGCGACACCGACAGCGAGGCGATGCGCCACGAGCAGCGAGCCCTGCGCGAGGCCTTCGACCATTGGCAGGAGCTCGACTTGATGGGGGGCGTGCTCTATGTCGACGACCGCCTGGCCGCCTTTACCTACGGCTCGCGGATCAACTACGACACCTTCGACTGCCACATCGAGAAGGCCGACACCCAATACGAGGGGATCTTCGCGGCCATCAACAAACTCTTTGCCGACCACCTGCCCGCGGAGTTTACCTACATCAACCGCGAGGAGGATATGGGTCTCGAGGGGCTGCGTCGCTCGAAACTCTCCTACTACCCCACCCTGCTTTGGCCCAAGACCACGGCACTGCTCCTTGGTGACGAGCAGCGGGCCTGCAAAGCCCTTTGGCAGGAGGTCTTCGGCGACGAGGAGGCCTTTGTCGATCGCTTTCTGATCCACCACTTCCGAAGCGACCGAATGCTCCGCATCGAGGAGGATTGCGCTGAACCATCGACGCTCACCAACCCCAAAAATCGAAAACTCCTCTCGATGCTCCACCTCCTTCCGTTCCGTACCGAGGAGGGCGAACATGTGGGCTATATCTACGGCGTGGCCACCACCCCCGAGGCCCGCGGTCGCGGCCTGGCCACCCGCCTCCTGCAGGAGGCAATCCAACGCGCCCAAGCCGAAGGGATGAAGGCGCTGATCTTGATCCCGGCCGATGACCAGGTGCGCGCGTTCTACGCCCACCACGGCTTCTCGGGTGAGGTGCCCGTGCGTCTGCTTGCCACTGCCGATTTCGACTTCGGCACCGGCACCCCCGACCACGACCGGGCCATGGTGCTCCCCTTAAGCGCGGAGTTTTCCACACCCCCCGAGTTGGAACTGCACAAAGACTGATTTTATAACATATAGGCATCCGTTTTCAGATAGATCGGTATTTTTTGCGATTGGAGCGCAATTCGAGGCCCATTTTTGACTTTTTTACATTTTTTTGGCAAAATTGTTGGTCGATTCATTTTTTTTTATCATCTTTGCACCCGCAATCGAGGAGAACCCGTTTCTCCGGAAGGCCGAAATAGCTCAGCGGTAGAGCACTTCACTCGTAATGAAGGGGTCCCGAGTTCAAATCTCGGTTTCGGCTCAGAGCAAAAAGGACGAAAAATACTTTCGTCCTTTTTGTTTTTTTGCTCTTCGCATATCGACATTCCCCCTAAATCCCCCTTTGAAAAGGGGGACTTGTCGCAGGATAACCCTACTCCAAAATACTTTGAGCAAAAAGGACGAAAAATACTTTCGTCCTTTTTCTTTTTTGCTCTTCGCATATCGACATTCCCCCAAACCGAGGATTGCCCCAAACCGCCTAATCGACCGGGCGGTTGAGCAAATCTGCAACTCTTTTATAATAGGAAGATCCCCACGAATTTTCATGCAACACCACCAGGCGATGCTACGCCTTAAAATGAAAATTCTCGGGATGACGCGATGTGTTTTCCCCACCAAATTCTTTCTGCCCCCCCGAAACCGATTCACCCGCTCCATTTTTCCCCTCGCGCATCGACACGCCTCAAAGTATTCGGAAAATTTGGGCCGAAATCCTATAATTTTTACTACATTTGTATGGTAAAACTTTATAAAAAGTACGCTATGGTAACCTTTTTGATCTGTTTGGCGATGCTCATAGGGGCCTATTTCACCTATGGGCGTTATTTGGAGCGGGTCTGCGAAATCGACGCAAAAAACCCCGTCCCCTCGAAAACCTGCTACGACGGAGTGGACTATCTTCCCCTCCCACGCTGGAAGGTCTTTCTTATTCAGCTACTCAATATCGCCGGCCTGGGCCCCATCTTCGGCGCGGTGCTGGGTGCCGCCTACGGCCCCGTAGCCTTTCTGTGGATCACCCTCGGAGGCATCTTCCTCGGAGCCATGCACGACATGATCTCGGGCGTAATTTCGCTGAAGCAGAACGGTATGAGCCTTCCGGAGATCATCGGCGACCTGTTGGGCGACAAGGTGAAGTTCTTCATGCGTCTCTTCACCGTGCTCCTGATGGTATTGGTCGGGGCCGTATTCCTCTCGCAGCCCGCCAACCTCATTGATTTCCACCTCGCGATCCCCGCCCTTGAAGGGATAAGCATTGGAAACTATAGTTGTATGCTGCTCCTGATTTTGGGGGCGATTCTCATCTACTACATCCTCGCCACGCTGCTGCCCATCGACAAGATCATTGGCAAGTTCTACCCCATCTTCGGCTTGGGCCTGCTTGTCATGGCCCTGGGCATCCTCTTCGTGCTGCTGACCCAAAGCGACAAATACCCCATTCCGGAGCTCACGTCGTTGGAGAACATGATTGCCAACCGGGAGAAATTCCCGCTCCTACCCATGCTCTTCACCACCATTGCCTGCGGAGCCATCTCGGGCTTCCACGCCACGCAGTCGCCCCTGATGGCGCGCTGCATGACCAACGAAACACAGAGCCGCTCGATCTTCTACGGAGCCATGATCGCCGAGAGCATCGTCGCCTTGATTTGGGCCGCCATCAGCATGGCCTTCTGGGGCGGTGTGCAAGGACTCAACGAGGCAATTGCCGCCCACGGGGGCAATGCCGCCATCTTGATCGACCAAATTGCCACCGAGACCCTCGGCTCCACAATTGCCGGCCTGGTGATCTTCGGTGTGATCGCCTGCGCCATCACCTCGGGCGACACCGCCTTCCGCTCGGCACGCCTGATTGTGGCCGACTTCCTCAAAATTGATCCGAAGAGCCTCTCCAAGCGCATCTTTGTCTCGCTGCCCCTCTTTGCCTTGGGTCTCATTATTATCCTTGCGCTGCCGTTCCAAACCATTTGGAACTACTTTGCTTGGTGCAATCAGAGCCTGGCAGCCATTACCCTATGGGCCATCACGGTCTACTTGGCCAAGCAGCGAAAGCCGATTTGGATCGGTCTGCTACCGGCCCTCTTCATGACCTATGTCTGCACCAGCTACATTTTTGTATCGCCCCTGATGTTCGGTCTCGAAAGTCGCCTTACGGCCTACCTGCTGGGAGGGCTCCTCACGCTGATCATCTTTGGAGCAGTCCTCAACCTCATAAAAAAATACACCCATGAAAAACGCGCCTAAATACGCCCTAACCCCCACCGCCGAACAGACCTTCGAATTGGAGGGATCGGGGCCTTGGGATTTTCGTAAGCGTCTCCGCACAGCCAACGAGATGCAACACTCGGGGCAGATCGAAGCCGCCTGCGAGGAGCGGTACCGCGCCGTGCAACTCATCGAAGAGCTCCTGCCCGAGGAGGAGGAGATCAACCTCGAGTGGAACCACCCGAACTGCCGGGCCGCCCTGGAACTGATTCACGGATCGGCCATCGACCACTTCCTGATCGGCGATTTCGAACTCTCGGCAGCCCTGCTGGAACTCTGCCTGGAACTCGACCCCGAAGACCACCTCGAAGCAGTCAATCTCCTGGGATTCGACTATGTGGAGCTCGGCGAATACGATCTCTGCGAGGAGATCCTGCTTGACATCTCCGAAAAGAGCCCCATGCGCCCCCTGCTGGAACTTTGGCTCGCCTTCCGCCGAAGCGGAGAGTTGGCTGCCGCCCCGTTGCAGCACCTCAAGAGCCGCCACACGGCCCTCTTCGAGGAGTTTACGGCCGAGGAGCACCCCGCGGACGAAGCCTTCATAAAAGAGATCAACTCCGAACGCCCCTCGGCACGCGCCCAGGCTCGCGAAGTGTGGCTCCAAACCGAACCCCTGTGGGCTCTACACCCCGAATTTATCTCCGCCCTCAAGGCTGCCAAAGGATAAAAAGAGGTGAAGTATAAAATCTTTTTCTGCTCGAAAATCGAGAAAAAACGAGGCTCGGGAGGAAAAAACCACCGGAAAAGAGATAAAAAAGGTGGAAATGTTTGGTAAATCGGGAAAATCGTTTTACCTTTGCACTCCGCGAAATGTGATTATTTGAGCAATAAATAACTAAAAACGAGATAGCTATGGCAATGAAAAGAACTTACCAGCCTTCGCGCCGCAAGCGTATTAACAAGCACGGTTTCCGTCAGCGTATGGCAACCGCCAACGGTCGCAAGGTATTGGCCGCACGTCGTGCCAAGGGTCGCAAGAAGCTGACCGTTTCGGACGAGTCGACCTTCAAGTACGCTTAATTCCCTCGGGAATGGGCCATAGAATGGGGTGGTGCAAGGCATCACCCCATTCTGTTTTTGATTTTATAGGGCATATTTCACCTTGCCTTGCGCGCCCCGGATGGGTTGTACTTGAGGTACTACCCATCCGGGACTTGCTGCGTTAAGTCGAAATCTGCTCCTTATAAGCCAGTCATTGCGAAGAGGGCGAAATCCCGACGTGGCAATCTCCCGTGAAATTCAAAATTCAAGATTCAATTTTTTTTATTCCTAATTCTCCACGTCGTCATCCCGAGGGAGCGTGAGCGACCGTGGGGATCTTTTTATGGGCGACCAATCGCGAGAATAATTCTCCGATAAAAAGATGGCCACGTCGAGCTTACGCCCTCCTCGCCATGACGCGGCGCGGAGTGGTGACGGCTCTCCGCTGCTCGGGAGATTGCCATGTCGCCTTCTGCTCCTCGCCATGACTGCCATAGGGAATTAGGAATAAGGAATAAAAAATTGTGAATTGAAATAATTCCCAATTATTTTCCTATCTTTGTATATCGAACCCGAACCAAAAGAGATTATGGCTATTTTTCAAGTAGAAGGCGGACACCGCCTGCATGGTGAAATCACCCCGCAAGGAGCCAAGAATGAGGCTCTTCAGATCCTCTGTGCCACGTTGCTGACCCCCGAAAAGGTGATCGTGAGAAACGTGCCCCAAATCCTGGATGTGCTCCAACTCATCGAGTTGCTGAAGGCGATGGGGGTCGAGGTGGAAAAACTCTCCGACGACTGCTACTCGTTCCGCGCCGCCGAGATCAACCTCGACTACCTGCAGAGCGAGGATTACCGCCGTCGTGGAGCCAAGTTGCGCGGTTCGGTGATGATGCTCGGCCCGCTGTTGGCCCGTTTCGGAGTAGCCTACATTCCCAAGCCCGGAGGCGACAAGATCGGTCGCCGTCGCCTGGACACCCACTTCCTCGGATTCCAAAAGCTCGGTGCCGAGTTAGACTTCTCGGCGGGCAAGGTCTCGGCCAAGGAGTTGAAGGGAACCTACATGCTCCTGGACGAAGCCTCGGTAACGGGTACGGCCAATATCGTGATGGCTGCCGTTTTAGCCAAGGGGACGACCACGATCTACAACGCCGCCTGCGAGCCCTATCTGCAGCAGCTCTGCAAGATGCTCAACCGCATGGGTGCCAAGATCTCGGGTATCGCCTCGAACCTGCTGACCATCGAGGGCGTGGAGTCGCTCGGAGGCACCGAACACACGATGCTTCCCGACATGATCGAGGTGGGTAGTTTTATCGGTATGGCGGCCATGAACCGCTCGGAGCTTCTGATCCGCAATGTGTCGTTCGAGAACCTCGGCATCATCCCCACCCAATTTGCCCGCATGGGTATACAGTTCGAACAGCGAGGCGACGACCTCTACATCCCGCAGCAGGATCACTACCGCATCGAGACCTTTATGGATGGGTCGATCATGACCATCGCCGATGCCCCGTGGCCGGGACTCACGCCCGACCTGCTGTCGATCTTCCTGGTGGTGGCCACCCAGGCCAAGGGAGCCGTACTGATCCACCAAAAGATGTTCGAGAGCCGCCTCTTCTTCGTCGATAAACTGATCGACATGGGGGCCCAGATCATCCTCTGCGATCCCCACCGTGCCACCGTGATCGGACACAACCACGAGGTGCGCCTGCGCGCTACGCGCATGTCCTCGCCCGACATCCGTGCCGGCGTGGCCCTGCTGATTGCCGCCATGTCGGCCGAAGGGGTCTCGACCATCCAGAATGTGGATCAGATCGACCGCGGATACCGCGACATCGACCGCCGATTGAATGCCCTGGGAGCAAGAATCACCCGCCTCGACGAGTAGGTTAAAACACCACATAGGTATAACTGCAACAAATAAGGAAAAGAATCGAAATATGTTTTTGGAAAGTTCAACAAAGAAGGGCTGGATCGAAGTGATTTGCGGCTCGATGTTCTCGGGCAAGACCGAGGAGCTGATTCGCCGCATGAAGCGCGCAAAGTTTGCCAACCAACGCGTAGAGATCTTCAAGCCCCGCATTGATGTACGATATTCGGAGGAGGAGGTTGTGTCGCACGACTCGAATGCCATCCGCTCCACCCCCGTGGATTCGGCACAGACCATCCTACTGATGGCCTCGGATGTGGATGTCGTGGGTATTGACGAGGCCCAGTTCTTCGACGAGGGAATCGTAGAGGTCTGCCGCAAGTTGGCCGACAACGGCGTGCGCGTCATCCTGGCCGGCCTGGATATGGACTACCTGGGAAAACCCTTCGGCCCCATGCCGGCTCTGATGGCCACAGCCGAGTATGTCACCAAGGTACACGCCATCTGCGTCCGCTGTGGTAACCTGGCCCACCACTCGCACCGCCTGATCGTGGACGACAAGCAGGTGGTCCTGGGTGCGCAGGATAGCTACCAACCCATCTGCCGCCACTGCTTCGCCGAAGCGATGAAAGCCAAAGGGAACGAGCAATAAATCGGCCTTCGAGGAAAGAGCGCTACGAGCCTGTCTTAAAACAAAGACAGGCTCGTACTTTATGGGGATGCTTGCTTACAGAATAAATGGAATTTATCCCCCCCTCTATTGCATGGTAAAGATGGGATACTAAGCGAGGAAATTCCGCGCCGACATGAAATTGGGGCGGATGGGTAGTACTTTCGTACGTCCCATTCACCCCAAGGATTGAAATGCGAAATTTTCCCCCTCTATTGCATGGTAAAGATGGGATACTAAGCGAGGATATTCCGCGCCGACATGAAATTGGGGCGGATGGGCTGTACTTTGCGTACTGCCCATTCGCCCCAATGATTGAGGTGCGGAATTTACCGCTTAGTATTCCATCTTTGCGTGGCGCTGGTAAGTATTATAACGCCACTTCGCATTCTCCTCGGCTGCCTGGAAGAGCTCCTCAGCCTCGGCGGGGAAGGCCTTCTGCAACGAGGTGTAGCGTACCTCCTTCTTGAGGAAGTCCTGGAACTTCGACCAATCGGGCTCCTTCGAGTCATAGACGAAGGGGTTCTTGCCGGCGGCCTCCAACTCGGGGTTGTAGTGCCACAAGTGCCAGTAACCACACTCCACGGCCTGCTTACCGACAGTCTGCGTGCGGGTCATACCGCCCTTGATACCGTGGTTGATACAGGGTGCGTAGGCGATGATGAGCGAGGGTCCGGGGTAGGCCTCGGCCTCCTTGAGTACATTGAAGAGCTGCTGCTGCGAGGCACCAATCGAAACCTGAGCCACATAGACGTAGCCATAGGTCATGGCAATAGCACCGATGTCCTTCTTACGGATGCGCTTACCGCTCGAGGCGAACTTGGCTACGGCACCCACGGGGGTAGCCTTCGACGACTGACCGCCGGTGTTCGAGTAGACCTCGGTGTCGATGATCAGGATATTAACATCCTGACCCGAGGCGAGGACGTGGTCTACACCACCGAAGCCGATGTCGTAGCCCCAGCCGTCACCACCGATGATCCACTGCGACTTCTTCACGAGCCAATCCTTCATCTCGAGGATCTTCTGGCAAGCATCGCAACCGCAGGCCTCCATCATCGGCACCAGGCGGGCGGTAACCTCGGCCGAAGCCGACGACGATCCACGCTTCTCGATCCACTCCTTCATGGTGGCCTTCAGCTCCTCGGAGCACTTGGCGCAGTTGGCGATGGCATCCTCCATGGCGAGCTGGATGCGGTCGCGGAGCTTCTCCACACCGACATGCATACCCAAACCGAACTCGGCATTATCCTCGAAGAGCGAGTTGGCCCAAGCAGGACCCTGACCCTTCTCGTTGGTGCAGTAGGGAGTCGAGGGGGCCGAACCCGAGTAGATCGAGGTGCAACCCGTGGCATTGGCGACCATCATCTTATCGCCGAAGAGCTGGGTAATGGCCTTGATATAGGGGGTCTCACCGCAACCGGCGCAGGCACCCGAGAACTCGAACAGAGGCTGTGCGAACTGGAGGTTCTTCACCGACTTGGTCTTGTCTACGACATTCTTGTAGCCGATCTTCTCCACGCAGTAGTTCCAATGCTCGGCCTCCTTCATCTGGCTCTCCAGGGGCTTCATGACGAGGGCCTTCTCCTTCGAGGGGCAGACATCCACACAGTTGTTGCAACCCGTACAATCGAGCGGCGAGAGTTGGATGCGGAACTTATACTCCTTGGTCTCACCCAGGCCCTGCTTGAACTCCAAGCCCGAAGCGGCAGCCTCCTCTTCCGTTGCCAGGAAGGGACGGATAGCGGCGTGGGGGCAGACGTAGGCGCACTGGTTACACTGGATACAGTTCTCCACCTTCCACTCGGGAACACTCACGGCAATACCGCGCTTCTCCCAGGCGGCGGTACCGTTGTCCCAGGTACCATCCTCACGACCATTGAAAGCCGACACGGGGAGCTGATCACCCTTCAGGGCGTTGATCGGATCCACGATGTTGCAGACGAACTCGGGGCGCTTCTCATCGGCCGTGCAGGCGCAAGTCTCCTTGAGCTCGATCTCGGCCCAAGCGGCAGGAACCTCCACCTTCTCGACGGCCGAACCTCCGGCATCCACGGCGGCATAATTCATGTTGACGATATCCTCGCCCTTCTTGCCGTAGGACTTCAGGATGGCCTTCTTCATCTCCTCGACAGCCTTCTCGAAGGGGATCACCTCGGCGATCTTGAAGAAGGCGGCCTGCATGATGGTGTTGGTGCGCGAGCCCAAGCCCAACTCGGCAGCGATCTTCGTGGCGTTGATAATGTAGAAGTTGATCTTGTTCTTGGCCAAATAGACCTTCATGTGGTCGGGCAACGTGGCGCAGGTCGTGGCGGCATCGTGTACCGAGTTCAAGAGGAACGAACCACCGGCCTTCAGACCCTTCAGCACGTCATACTTATCGACATACGAGGGGACATGGCAGGCTACGAAGTCGGGCGTAGTTACCAGGTAGGGCGAGGTGATGGGGTTGTCGCCGAAGCGGAGGTGCGACGAGGTGTAGCCACCCGACTTCTTCGAATCGTAGGAGAAGTAGGCCTGGCAGTACTTGTTGGTCGAACCACCGATGATCTTGATCGAGTTCTTGTTGGCACCCACCGTACCATCGGCACCCAGACCGAAGAAGAGGGCCTCGAAGGTACCGGGCTTGGCCAGCGAGATCTCCTCGCCTACGGGCAGCGAGAGGAAGGTTACGTCGTCGTTGATACCTACGGTGAAGTGGTTCTTGGGCTCAGCGGCAGCCAAGTTCTCGAATACGGCCAGCATCTGGGCGGGCGTCGTATCCTTCGACGAGAGGCCGTAGCGACCACCGATCACCATCGGCTGGTTCTCCTTGCCATAGAACATATCCTTTACATCGAGGTACAAGGGCTCGCCGTTCGATCCGGGCTCCTTCGTGCGGTCGAGCACGCAGACACGCTTCACGGTCGAGGGCAGTACATCGAAGAAATACTTCTCCGAGAAGGGACGATAGAGGTGTACGGTCACCAGACCCACCTTCTTGCCCTGTGCCACGAGGTAGTCGATCGTCTCCTTGATGGTCTCGGTTACCGAACCCATCGCTACGATGATCTGCTCGGCATCCTCGGCACCGTAGTAGGTGAAGGGCTTATAGTCGCGACCCGTGATCTCCGAGATCTGCTTCATGGCCTCGGCCACCATATCGGGCACTGCGTTGTAGAACTTGTTCGAAGCCTCGCGGGTCTGGAAGTAGATGTCGGGGTTCTGAGCCGTACCGCGCGTTACCGGGTGCTCGGGGTTGAGGGCCTTCTGACGGAAAGTCTTCAGGGCATCGCGGTCGAGCATTGCGGTCAGACGAGCCTCGTCGATGAGCTCGATCTTCTGAATCTCATGCGAAGTACGGAAACCATCGAAGAAGTGCAGGAAGGGGATGCGGGCCTTCAGGGCTACGATGTGAGCCACACCGGCCAGATCCATCACCTCCTGTACGGACGAGGTGGCCAACATAGCAAAGCCCGTCTGGCGGGTTGCCATCACATCCTGGTGGTCGCCGAAGATCGACAACGACTGGGCGGCCAGGGCACGAGCCGAGACATGGAATACACCGGGAAGCAACTCACCGGCGATCTTGTACATATTGGGGATCATCAGCAACAGACCCTGCGATGCGGTAAAGGTCGTCGTGAGGGCACCCGACTGCAACGAGCCGTGTACGGCACCGGCGGCTCCGGCCTCCGACTGCATCTCCACCACCTTGACGGTCTCGCCAAAGATGTTTTTACGTCCGGCAGCGGCCCACTCGTCAACGAGTTCGGCCATGGTGGACGACGGCGTAATAGGATAGATGGCGGCTACCTCCGAGAACATGTAGGCCACATGGGCGGCGGCGTAGTTACCATCACAAGTAATGAATTTCTTTTCTGCCATTTTTATCAGATTTTAACGTTATTTTCAACTCAGTTTTCAACTAACCTATCCGATTTTCGACTCCTTGGTTTCACGAATCCATCCAATGCGCGAAAATCCGGTGCAAAGATACAAAAAATTCGCCAAGGTGATCACCTTTCGAGCCATTGCCAAGATAAAATTTGACAAAAAATCATTTATCTTTGCCCAACGAAACCCAATATTATCAGGATCGAATGATACCTTTCAAATCATACCGACTCAAGAACGGCCTTGTGGTGTTGGCCAACCGCGACCAACAGTCGAAACTCGCGGCCGTCAATCTGCTCTACAAAGTGGGGGCGAGAAACGAAAATCCGACCCGCACGGGATTTGCCCATCTCTTTGAACATCTGATGTTTCGGGGCACAAAAGCCGTACCCGACTTCGACACCCCCGTACAGATGGCTTGTGGCGAAAACAACGCCTTTACGAACAACGACTACACCGATTTCTACATCACCCTGCCAAAGGACAACATCGAGACTGCTCTTTGGCTTGAGAGCGACCGCATGACGGGACTCGAAATCACCCCCGAGGTACTCGAAACCGAAAAGCGCGTAGTGATCGAGGAGTTTCGCCAACGCTACCTGAACCAACCCTATGGCGATCAGATGATGCTCCTGCGCGGATTGTGCTACCGAGAACACCCCTACCGTTGGGCCACCATAGGACTCACCCCCACCCACATCGAGGAGGCTACGCTCCAAGAGGTCGAGGCCTTCTATCGCCACTTCTACCGCCCCTCGAATGCCATCCTCTCGATCTCGGGCGACCTGGAGGAGGAGCGCATGTTCGAATTGGCCGAGCGTTGGTTCGGCTCGATTCCCGACGACGGCACCTTTACCCCCTCGCCTCTCCCCGTAGAGCCGACACAAAGCGAACCACGCCGCCTGATCGTCGAGCGCGACGTACCCGCCACCTCGCTAATGATCGCCTTCCCGATGGGCGACCGCCTGAGCAAAGGTTTTTATCGGGGCGACCTGGCCTCGGATCTGCTCGCCGGAGGTGACTCGGCCCGCCTCTACGACCGCCTGGTGCGCCAACGCCGTCTTTTTGCCTCGACCAACGCCTATATCCTGGGCAGTGTCGATTGCGGACTCTTCATCCTGACGGGGCAACTCCTCCCCACCACCTCGGAAGAGGAGGCCGAAGCGGCCCTCCTCGAGGAGGCGCGCGCCCTCTGCGACCCCGCGCAAATCACCCCCTACGAACTCGAAAAGGTGAAGAATAAATTCGAAGCCAACACCCTCTTTGGCGAACTCAACGTAATGAACAAGGCGATGAACCTCGGATTCTACGAGATGTTGGGCGACCGGGAGTTGATCAACCGGGAGGTCGATCTCTTCCGCGCAATCACCGCCGTCGACGTGGCCGACTTCTGCCGCGAAACCCTGCGTCCCGAGCAGCAATCGACCCTGATCTACCGCGCCAAAAAGTAGCAACCTTTTTCTTTGACACCATGAAAAACAACCCGATACAGATCCCTCCTCGGATTGAAATTCCCGAACTGCTGGAGATCACCCCGGCCCACGAGGAGCTCCTCGAAAACGGACTGAAACTCTACACCCTGCAAGCCGAAGAGTTTGAGGTGGTACGCCTCACGCTCGTCTTCCACGCAGGCCCCGTCACCCAATCGGCCCCCTTTGTGGCCGGTGCCACGGCCAACCTATTGGCCGAAGGCTCCACGCGCCTCTCGGGGCGCGAGATAGCCGAACAACTCGACTTCTACGGCTCCTACTTCGAGGTAAATCTCGACCGCGACTACATCTACATCAGTTTCTGCGCCCTTGGCAAATATATTCGAGAAACCCTCGAGATGGCCTCCGAGATCTTGTTGCACCCCGCCTTCCCCGAGCAGGAGGTTGCGACCTACCGCACGAAACGCCGCCAGCAGCTCGCCATCGAGCGCCAGAAGGTGGATGTCCAGGCCCGCGAACGCTTCGTGGAGGCCCTCTTCGGCGTGGAGCACCCCTACGGCATCTGCTACCCCGAGGCAGCCTACGACCACCTCTCGCGCGAGCAACTCCTCGACCACTACCGCCGCCTCTATGTCGCCTCGAACGCCCTGGCCGTATGCAGTGGCCACATCACCTCCGAAGCCCGTGAAGCGATCCTTCACCTCTGCGAGCAATTTCCCAAGGGAGCACCCTTTAATGCCCCCTTCCCTCCGACCGAAAGCCGCCGCGAATGGTTCGTCGAGCGCCCCAAGGCGGTACAGTCGGCCATCCGCATCGGTCGCCTGCTCTTTCCGCGCAACCACCCCGATTTTGTAGGAATGCAGGTCGTGGCTACCCTCTTGGGTGGCTACTTCGGAGCCCGCTTGATGCACAACCTGCGTGAGGTACACGGCTACACCTATGGGGTGATGGCCACGATGGTCAACTTCGAACGCGAAGGCTACTTCGCCATCGCCACCCAGGTGGGGTGCGAGGTGACACGCGAGGCCTTGAAAGAGATCTTCCACGAAATAGAACGCATGCGCACGGAGCCCGTCTCGGAGGAGGAGCTCGCCCTGGCCAAAAACATCCTCACCGGAGAGATGATGCGCATCCTGGACGGCCCCTTCGGCATTGCTGACGTAACGATCGAGAATGTACTCACGGGTGATGACAACGAGGTGGTGAATCGCAACCTGCAGGAGATCCGCGCAATCACCCCCGAACGAATCCAATCGCTTGCATTTCAATACCTTGCCCCCGAAACCCTCTCGACCATCGTCGTCGGACGAATGGAATAATCGGAGGGGACATCGCTGGGAGATTGCCGCGTCGCTTCGCTCCGCGCAAGAACTCTTGTGCAGAATGGAGAGTGAGGTATTAAAAAATTTTGAATTTTGAATTTCAAACTCGCAGCCCCCTCCACCCAATTTGTTGTCAGGGGGCGTAACGCCCCTTTTGATTGGGGGCCGCAACCACAGAAGGGGCACAAACTCGCAGCCCCCACCACCCAATTTGTTGTCAGAAGGCTGCAGATGCAACTATCGTGCAGTGAGCCCCGGATGGGGCATACTTAGCGTATGTTCCATTCGGGGCTCGCAAGGGATAGGCAGCAGGTGCGGCCTTATCACAACAAATTACTCGGAGACTTTATCCCCATCATAGGCCCACTTCACATAGACGGCACCCCAAGTGAATCCGCCACCAAACGAGGCGAGGATGAGGTTGTCGCCCTTGCGCAGGGCATTTTCATAGTCGTAAAGACACGACGGGATCGTAGCCGCCGTGGTGTTGCCGTTGCGGTCGATATTGATCATGCATCGCTCGCGACCCAAGCCCATGCGACGGGCCGTGGCATCGATGATGCGCAGGTTGGCCTGATGGGGAACCAGATAGCGAATATCCTCCGACTTGAGGTGGTGACGCTCCATCATCTCCACCGAGACATCGGCCATGCTCGATACGGCATGCTTAAAGACTGCGGGACCATCCTGCGTAATGGTGTGCCAATTCTTCTCGAGGGTCTCCTTCGAGGCGGGATAGCGCGAGCCTCCGGCCTTCATGTGGAGGTGGATCTCGCCCGATCCATCGGAGTGAAGGATCGAATCGACGATACCATAGCCCTCCTTATTGGGTTCAAGGAGAACCGCCGCGGCACCATCGCCAAAGATGGGGCAGGTGTTGCGATCGTTGTAATCCACGATCGACGACATCTTGTCGGCTCCCACCACAATCACCTTCTTGCAGAAGCCCGTCTCGATATACTGGGCACCGGTGGTCAGAGCAAAAAGGAATCCGCTGCAAGCCGCCGAGACATCATAGGCAAAAGCGTTCTTGCAACCGGCTTGATCGGCAATCAAGTTACCGGTCGAGGGGAAAAACATGTCGGGGGTTACCGTGGCGCAGATCACCAAGTCAATATCCATCGGATTCACCCCGGTCTTATCCAAGAGATTCTTGATGGCACGAGCCCCCATGTAGGAGGTACCGAGCCCCTCGCCTTTTAGGATATGACGAGTCTTAATACCGATACGGGTCATGATCCATTCATCGGTCGTATCGACCATGCGGCTCAACTCTTCGTTCGTGAGCAGATAGTCGGGCAACCAGCAACCAACACCCGTAATCGCAGCAGTAATCTTTTTCATCCAAGTAAATATTAGTTCTCGAATACCTCCTTCAAACGAGCCGTAAAGTCAGCCTTAGCCACCTGCTCGGTTGTACGGATCATACTCTTGATGGCCAACGGCGTGGAACCTCCGTGGCCGATAACTACGGGGTGGTTGATACCCAAGACGGGGGTGCCTCCTACATTCTCGTAGTTCATCGCTCCCCAGAACTTGTTGTCTCCACCCAACGCCTTGTTGATGCGGTAGAGGCCCTCGGCCATCTTCAGCACCACATTGCCTACAAAACCATCGCAAACAATGACATCGGCCACCTGGCCCGAGAAGATGTGCGAACCCTCTACGTTGCCCACGAAGTTAAACTGGCCGCAGGCCTTCATCAACTCGTGCGTCGTCTTGGCCTGGGCATTGCCCTTGGCCTCCTCCTCACCGATGTTGAGCACAGCCACGCGCGGATTCTCGATACCAAACACCGAACGGGCATAGACCGAGCCAATCAAACCGTACTGCACCAGCACCTCGGGCTTGCAGTCCACATTCAGGCCCACATCCAAAAGCAGGGCGGGACGGCCCGTGATGGTGGGAACCGACGAGGTGATCGTGGGACGAATAACGCCCTCGATGGGTTTCGATGCGTACATCGAACCGACCATCATGGCTCCGGTGCTTCCTGCACTGGCAAAACCATCAATAAGGCCCTTGGCCAGGTAACCAAAGCCAACCGTAATGCTCGAATTGCTCTTCGACTGGAAGGCCTTGGCCGGATGGTCGCCCATCTCGATCACCTCCGTCGTAGCCACAATATCGAAACGATCGGCCGGACAGTTCTCTGCGGCCAGAATCTCTCGGATCTTCTCCTCGTCACCAAAAAGGACGATACGGGTATCGGCACCCATCTCCTCCAGAGCCATTACAGCACCTTTGACAGCCGCCTCGGGAGCGTAATCGCCACCCATGGCATCAACACCAATCTTCAACATAAATCAAGTGAGGTTCGTTCAACATAAAAAAGGGCGTTGCACGGTGGTATTCCCGGACCGTGCAACTTTTTCTCTCAAAAGGGCCTATTCGGCAACCTTCTTCTCAATAGCCAACTTGCCACGGTAGAAACCGCACTCGGGGCAAACGCGGTGGTAGAGTACCGCTGCTCCGCAGTTCGAGCAAGCAACGACCGTAGGAACTACAGCCTTGTAGTGAGTTCTTCTCTTGTCGCGACGCGTCGACGACACTTTGTGTTTAGGATGTGCCATTTTCTATTTAGTTTTTAGTTTAGTATATTTTCGTTTTCTCGGCTCCGAGCCCTCTTCCACTCCTCTTGGTCGCCTCGGTTTGTTGGGGTAATAGGAGCCCCGGGGTGCTAATCCTTAACCTAAACGACGATCGGGATAGAAAATTGCCCTTCGCCTTCTTATTTTTCTCCTTCCATCTGCGCCTTCAGGGCTGCCAACTTGGCCTTGGCATCCTCCGAGAGGGTCGAAGGCTCCTCCTCGGCCTCGATCTCGGCCTCCATGCGATCAAACTCCTCGGCCGTGATCATCTGAAAACGCTTCAGCATCTCGGGGTTGCACTCCCCCTCGGGGTGAACACGCTGCAGGGGCAACGAGAGGATGATGCTCTCATAGATATAGGCGGCCAAATCGACCATATCCTCCGAGGGGTGGAGCCACAGCACCTCGCCGTCGTACTCCCCGGGCTCGTCCGAGAACTTCACCACCAGATTGCCCTCATAGGCGATCGGCATCTCGCAATCTTCCAGACAGCGATCACACATCACCTCCACCTTGCCGGCAATCTCCACCTGCATATCGAGCATCGTCTCCAGACGGCGCAACTCCACGCGCACATCGCATGCGCCGTGCTCGATCTCCGGACACTCAAAGGCCTCAAAAAGCGAATCATCCACCTTAAAATCATAGGTATAGACCCCCGCTTTCAGCCCTTTAAACGGTATCAAAAACTCTTTTTCCACGTTCATTTATACGCAGTTAGTGCGCAAAGGTACGAAAAATTCGATTATTCGCAAAAGATTTTTCCTTTTTCGTGCGATTTTTGCCCGAAAACAAACTCTTTTTGCCGAAAATTTGGAAATTCTACCACAAAATAACTATCTTCGCCATAGAAACCACGAAAGAGAAGACCGGGCCATGAAAAAAAGTGCAACCTATCAGATCGAACTCCACAGCAACCACCCCGAATGGTGGCGCTTCAATGTGGTGATGACCGCCCGCGGATGGGATTCGACGGGCGAACCGGCCGGATTCTTCGCCACCTCCGATCAGATCGCCCCGATCGATGGAGAGCTCCACCCCAAGCCCGTTGATTCTCCCGACGAGCGCACCACATGCCTCGTCTGCGGCCCCTGCCACAGCTTCGAGCTCTACCTCTATGTGCTCCCCCACCGCCTGCCCGAGGAGAACAGCCTGGAGCACACCCCTTCGTTCGAGGTTGAGTTGCGCATCTCGGCAGGGAAGACCCGCCTACAGACCCAAAGGTGTCGGTCAACCCCTGGGGTGGAACCACCCTACACCTCCGCTGGCCGGAAAAGTAGATTCCCGATTTTCGCCATGTTGTTGTGTGGCCTTATCTGAACCGAATAAAAATATAGAATAATGGAAAAGACGAGTTGGAAAGTATGTAACATCAACGGCTGGGTCACGGCCTGCGACCCCGGGCGACTCACTTCGACCCCCTACCACAAGAGCTACCGCCGCGAAGAACTCTCCCGCGGGATGAACCTCACGGCCTACTGCGAAGACCTGCCCGATGTGAAGGTACGAGAGATCGGCCCCGATTTTCTGACGGTCGCCTTCTCGGGCCGACAGCACAAGATCCCCACCGGCGGCCATATTGACACCCCCCGCAAGGGGCTCAGCTATGCCTACTCTGAGGCCACGATCTACCTCAAGGCCGAGTAACTCCGCCTCCGTGACTGCCAAATCGCCTGTCGCCTGCCGCTCTTTCGGCCATCCGAACGGCAGCCACTATCCCAAAAGGGCGTTCGGCTCTTCGGTTTGGCCAAATTTGCATAAAATCAAATCCCGTGGCATACGATGGCACGGGATTTGTTCGTTAAAGAGTCAGCTGCGGCAGAACCGCAGTGAGGTTTCTTCATTTATTTAAGGTTGGGTTAGTAGTTAGGGAGAGTAATCTCCCGAGGTAGGCGGCAATCGTGAGATTCCCGCCTATTTTTGTGCCAACGAAGATTGCCCCGGATAGGATGTACATGGCGTACTTCCCATTCGGGGCAAGCAAGGCGGTGCAAAATTTACCGCTTAAAATCAAAATTAAAAGATGCCGGTGTAGGTAGAGGGCGACAACGCACGCAACTCCTGCTTTACCTCCTCGCTCACATTCAGCTCCTCGACAAAGGCGGCGATCGACTCGGCGGTGATGTGGGTGTTGGTGCGGGTGAGGGCCTTCAGTGCCTCGTAGGGCTTCGGGTAGCCCTCGCGGCGCAAGATGGTCTGGATACCCTCGGCCACCACGGCCCAATTGTTCTCCAGATCGCGGGCCAGGGCGGGCTCATTGAGGAGCACCTTGCCAAGACCCTTCATCAGCGACTGCACGCCGATCAGGGTGTGGGCCACGGGAACACCCACATTGCGCAGCACGGTCGAGTCCGTGAGGTCGCGCTGCAGACGCGAGATGGGGAGTTTGGCGGCCAGGTGCTCGTAGAGGGCGTTGGCCACGCCAAAGTTACCCTCGGCATTCTCGAAGTCGATGGGGTTCACCTTGTGGGGCATGGCACTCGAACCCACCTCACCGGCCTTGATGCGCTGCTTGAAGTACTCCATCGAGATGTAGGTCCACATATCACGGCAGAGGTCGATCAGGATGGTGTCGATACGCTTCAGGGCATCGAAGATGGCGGCCAGATTGTCGTAGTGCTCGATCTGGGTCGTATACTGCGAACGGTCGAGCCCCAGGGTGTTGTTCACGAAATCGTTGGCAAAGGCGGCCCAATCAATGGCCGGATAGGCGGCATGGTGGGCGTTGAAGTTACCCGTGGCACCGCCGAACTTGGCCGGCACGGGAATGGCACGCAACTGCGCGTACTGCTTCTCGAGACGCTCGACAAAGACACGGAACTCCTTGCCAAGATGCGTGGGCGAGGCGGGCTGTCCGTGGGTGCGGGCCAACATCGGGATCTCCTTCCACTCGTCGGCGAAGCCCTTCAGTCGGTCGATAAGCTCCTCCACCGAGGGGTATAAAACCTCCTCGAGACCCTCCTTCATCGAGAGAGGAATCGAGGTGTTGTTGATATCCTGCGACGTAAGACCAAAGTGGACAAACTCCTTGCAGGCCTCCATACCGAGCTGATCCATCTTCTCCTTGAGCAGATACTCAATGGCCTTCACATCGTGGTTCGTCACCGACTCGATCTCCTTGACGCGCTCGGCATCGGCGATCGAGAAGTTGCGATAGAGGTCGCGCAGAGCCTCCAATTTTTGGAGCTCCACCCCCTGAAGTTGCGGAAGGGGAAGGTTGCACAGGGCCACAAAATACTCCACCTCCACACGGATGCGGTAGCGGATCAGGGCGGCTTCGGAGAAATACTCTCCCAGCTTGTCGGTCTTCGAGCGATAGCGGCCGTCTACGGGCGAGATCGCAGTTAGGGCTGTCAATGTCATAGGATTTGCTTGATTCTTGCTTTTCGTTCCACAAAAATACTACTTTTTACATAGAAAGCATACACTTTTTGATCGAATCGCTAATTTTTTGTAATTTTGCACCGCAAAATCTCCCCGATATACAATATTTATATATAGGGAGACGCTTTAGGAACATAACCAAGAAGTGATAAGATGAACTTTATAATGATCCTGATCGACTCGATCTCCACCTTCGTAAGGCGCAATCCGCTGCTCTGCCTGCTGATCCTGATGCTGGCCCTGCTGGCCCCCTCGGTGCTGAAGGGTTTGGCGGCCTTTGTGCTCTACTTCGTGGTGGGAATCCTCTTCTTCGGCCTGATCATCCTGCTGACCATCCGTTGGCGTTTCCGTCGTCTACAGCGCGAGATGCAGGAGCAGTTCGGTCGCACGGGAGGAGGTTTCCATGGCCGCAACGAAGGCTACTCCCAACAGCAACGGCCCCACACCACGGCAAACGAGGGCGAGGTAAAGGTCTATGTCACCAACGAGACCCCCGAGAAGCGCATTGCCAATGATGTGGGCGACTATGTGGAGTTTGAAGAGACCAAGGAGAAGAGATAACCCACTATGTTGAAACTTTTTGAACAGATCGGCCGCTATGTCCTGCTTATGGGCAAGGTCTTCTCCAAACCCGAGAAGTTGGGCATCTATCGCCGGCGCATCCTCTTCGAGATGGATGCCCTCGGCATGAACTCCATCGGCCTTACGGCGATCATCTCGATCTTCATCGGAGCCGTCATCACGCTCCAAATGTCGATCAACCTCGAGTCGCCCTTTATTCCCCAATACCTGATCGGCTATGCCACGCGAGAGACGATGATCCTGGAGTTTTCGTCTACGGTCGTCGCCCTGATTTTGGCCGGCAAGGTAGGCTCTACAATCGCCTCCGAGATCGGCACCATGCGCATCACCGAACAGATTGATGCCCTTGAAATTATGGGTATCAACTCGGCCTCCTACCTCATCCTTCCGAAGGTGGTGGCCACGGTCTTCTTCTTCCCCTTTCTGACCATCCTCTCCATCCTGATCGGCGTGATCGGCGGCTACATGATCTCCGTCTTCACGGGCATCATGATTCCGGACGACTATGTGGAGGGACTCTTCTACTGCTTCCGTACCTACTCGATCATCTACTCGCTGATCAAGATGGCCTTCTTCGCCTTCATCATCACCTCGATTTCGGCCTTCTGTGGCTACTACGCCGCCGGCAACTCGCTCGAGGTGGGCAAGGCCTCGACCCGCGCCGTGGTGATCTCGTCGATCGTCATCATGCTCTTTAACCTCATCCTCACCCAAATCCTGCTGATATGATCAAAGCCGACCACCTGATCAAGTCCTTCGACGGACGCACCGTCTTAAAAGATGTTTCGACCACCTTCGAGACGGGAAAGACGAACCTCATCATCGGAAAGAGCGGCTCGGGAAAGACGGTGCTGTTGAAGAGCCTCGTGGGGCTGCACGAACCCGACTCGGGGAGCGTGTGGTATGACGACGTGAACTTTTCGGCCCTGGGCTTCACCGAGCGGAAGGCGATCCGCAAGGATATCGGCATGATCTTCCAGGGGGGAGCCCTGCTGGACTCCTCGACCGTGGAGGAGAACATCAAACTGCCGCTGGATCTCTTCACCGAGCAGTCGGAGGCCGAAAAGTTGGAGCGCGTAAACTTCTGTCTGAAGCGCGTGAACCTCGAAAATGCCAACCGCCTCTTCCCCTCGGAACTCTCGGGCGGTATGATCAAACGTGTGGCCATCGCCCGCGCCATCGTACTAAACCCGCGCTACCTCTTCTGCGACGAGCCCAACTCGGGACTCGACCCGCAGACCTCGATCGTGATCGACAACCTGATCCACGAGATCACCAAGGAGTATAACATCACCACCATCATCAACACCCACGACATGAACTCGGTGATGGAGATTGGCGAGAAAATTGTCTTCATCTACGAAGGCAACAAGTGGTGGGAGGGAACCAAAGAGGAAATTCTGCACGCCGACAACAAGGAACTCGCCGACTTTGTCTTCGCCTCGGCCATGGCAAAACGAGCCCGCAAAGGGGTACTCTAAGGAGATTTATAAGCGGCAAACAACCCTAAAAAGAGGGTCGGAAGAGGGGTTCAAATTTAAAAAAACTTAAAATTATTTGCATAGCCGTGAGAAAGTTTATATTTTTGCGGTGTTAAAACGAAAACAATTGTTTAATCATAAAAATCTGAAAATTATGGCAACTATTAAGATTGGTATCAATGGTTTCGGTCGTATCGGCCGCATGGTATTCCGCGCAGCCTGCACGAACGAGAACATCGAGGTAGTAGGTATCAACGACCTCTGCCCTGTAGACTACCTGGCTTACATGCTGAAGTATGACACGATGCACGGCAAGTTCGAGGGTACGGTAGATTTCTGCGAGGAGAAGAGCCAGCTGATCGTAAACGGCAAGGCAATCCGCGTAACCGCCGAGAAGGATCCCGCCCAGCTGAAGTGGAACGAGGTAGGTGCCGAGTATGTGGTTGAGTCGACGGGTCTGTTCCTCACGAAGGAGAAGGCTGAGGCTCACATCGCCGCCGGTGCCAAGTATGTGGTTATGTCGGCTCCCTCGAAGGACGACACCCCGATGTTCGTATGCGGCGTAAACACCGACACCTATGCCGGCCAGACGATCGTTTCGAACGCTTCGTGCACCACGAACTGCTTGGCTCCCATCGCCAAGGTGCTGAACGACAAGTTCGGTATCGTTGACGGTCTGATGACCACGGTTCACTCGATCACCGCTACCCAGAAGACCGTAGACGGTCCCTCGTTGAAGGACTGGCGTGGTGGCCGTGCCGCTTCGGGCAACATCATCCCCTCGTCGACCGGTGCCGCCAAGGCCGTAGGTAAGGTAATCCCCGCCCTGAACGGCAAGCTGACCGGTATGTCGATGCGCGTTCCTACGATCGACGTTTCGGTGGTTGACCTGACCGTAAACCTGGCCAAGCCCGCCAAGTATGCTGAGGTTTGCGCTGCCATGAAGGAGGCTTCGGAGGGTGAGTTCAAGGGTATCCTGGGCTACACCGAGGACGCTGTAGTTTCGTCGGATTTCTTGGGCGACGCTCGCACCTCGATCTTCGATGCTACCGCCGGTATCGCTCTGACCGACACCTTCATGAAGGTAGTTTCGTGGTACGACAATGAGTGGGGTTACTCGAACAAGGTGCTCATGCTCATTGAGAAGATGTACGCCTACAACAACAAATAGTCATCTGTTGTGATAAGGCCGCACCTGCTGCCTATCCCTTGCGAGCCCCGAATGGAACATACGCCAAGTATGCCCCATCCGGGGCTCACTGCACGATAGTTACATCTGCAGCCTTCTGACGATAAGCCGTCGTTACGATGGCTTTTTTATTGGGAGATATGGAAGATATAGGAGATGTAGGATCTCTATATTTCTCAAAATTCCTATACCTCCTATACCTCCTATACCTCCTACAATTCCTATAATTCACACAACTCCCATAGTTCCTATCTTGTTTCCTCAAATGGTGAGCCAAGAATAGAACACCTTCCCCTCAACAGGGTTGTTGTCAGAAGGTTGCAGTTGCAACACTCGGCAAAAAAAACGCGGAAGGGTTGTACTTAAAGTACTACCCTTTCGCGAGTTTTTTGTTAGCGGCCGCAAATGCGACCTGATCACAACAACCTAAGAATTTTGCCAAATTAGGGCCGACGCGCCCAAAATAGCCGCATTCTTACCCTGAATACCGCTGGGCAGGAGCTTCACCTTATTCTTAAATACGGCGAGCATATTCTCCTCCATGTACCACTGCGTGGGCTCGAAGATCAGCTTGCCAGCCTTGGCCAAACCGCCGAAGAGGAAGATCGCCTCAGGCGAGGTTACCGTCACGATGTCGGCCAGAGCACGACCCAGCATCTCGCCGGTAAAGCGGAAGGCCTCAAGAGCCACCTTGTCGCCCTTGGCAGCGGCAGTCGAGATCATCGAGGCATCGAAGTCGGCAAAGGCGATATCGCGCAACTCGCTGGGCTCGTTCATCTTGGCCATCAAATCGAAGGCGGTACGCTTGATACCCGTGGCCGAAACATAGGCCTCGAGGCAACCTTTGCGGCCACAGCCGCACTCACGCCCACCGCGCTCCACGATCACATGGCCGAACTCACCGGCAAAGCCATCGTGGCCGTAGATCATCTCGCCGTTGGCCACAAAGCCCGAACCGAGACCCGTACCGAGGGTGATCATAATGAAATCCTTCATGCCTTTGGCGTTGCCATAGACCATCTCACCGATGGTGGCTGCGTTGGCATCGTTGGTCATCAGCACCTCCACCCCGGGGAACTGCTCCTTGATGTCGTTGGCCAGGTGGAAGATACGACGCGACTCGTCGGGGTTCTGCTCCGTCGAGGGGAATTTCCAAAGATTCGCGGGCTGCTCGATCGTACCGAGGTGGTAGTTGGCATTGGGGGCTCCGATACCGATACCTACGAGCTCGTACTCGAACGAAAGGCTATTGGCCATGGCATGCAGAGCCTCGCAAAGATCCTTCACATAAGATTTATAATCCTCGAAGAGGGGATACTTTTTGGTCGAAATAACCGATTCGGCATAGAGGTCGCCCTTCTCGTCCACAAGGCCGAAGGCAGTGTTGATTCCTCCGATGTCGATGCCGATTGCAAGTTTTTTCATAGCGTGGTTATTAGTTGTTATTATTAGGTTTTTATCTGATTTCGGCTTGACGTGTAACATTTTTCTTGTAAATTTCATGTAAAGTTATTACAAATATTCGGTTGAACCAAACTTTTTTCGTATTTTTGAAAAATATTTGAGCATAAAACCCTAAGACCATGCAAACCAACGACCAATTACTGGCAATTTTCGAGAATTATTTAGCACAGTTGAGCCTCCCCCAGGAGCCCGAACTGCTCTATAACCCGATCGAATATTCACTTGCCGGAGGGGGCAAACGACTGCGCCCGCTCCTGCTGCTGCTCTCGTGCGAGGCCTTCTCGGGCAGCCACAAAGCGGCCCTCGATGCCGCGGCCGCCGTGGAGGTTTTCCATAATTTCACCCTCCTGCACGACGACATCATGGACCACTCGCCCATGCGTCGTGGCAAGCCCTCGGTAGCGGCCCGTTGGGGCGAGAATGTGGCGATCCTCTCGGGAGATGCCATGCTGATTACGGCCTACCGCCTGCTGTGTGGCACCCCGGCACCGATGCTCAGTCGCGTCATGGAGGTCTTCAATACGATGGCCGTGGGGGTCTGCGAGGGACAGCAGTACGACATGGACTTCGAGACGCGCCAAAAGGTGAGTGTCGTGGAGTATATGCGCATGATCGAGCTCAAGACCTCGGTGCTGCTGGCCGGCTCGGCGATGATCGGAGCCCTGATCGGAGGTGCCTCGGAGAGCGACGCCCGCAAACTCTATAAATATGCGATCGAGTTGGGCCTCGCCTTCCAGCTGCAGGATGACCTGCTCGACAGCTACGGCGACGAACGACTCGGCAAGCCCATCGGAGGTGATATCTTGGAGGGCAAGAAGACCTTCCTGATGATTACAGCCATGAGCCATGCCTCGGAAGAGGAGCGCGAGGTGTTGCGCAACACCCACCTCGACCCGACCCTTTCACGCGAAGAGAAGATCGCGCGCGTGCGTGCGGTATATGACAAATTGGAGATTCCCCATCTGACCGAGCAGCAGATCGCATTACGCTTCGAGCGTGCCCTGGCCCAGCTCACCACCCTCGACCTTCCGGAGGAGCGCACGGCCGGCCTTAGGGAGTTTGCCGAGAGCCTGATGGGGAGAAAGAAATAGTTTTCAATTCAAGATTCAAAATGAATTGAATCGTGAATCCAAAATCTTGAATTTTGAATTTCATAAACCGGTTATGAAACGCAAAGAGATAGAGATCATGGCTCCGGTAGGCTCTTACGAGTCGCTCCGAGCAGCCATTGCGGCAGGGGCGGACTCGGTCTATTTCGGGGTCGGAACCTTGAACATGCGCGCCAAGTCGGCCGCCAACTTCACCTTCGAAGATCTCGATGAGATCGTCCGCATCGCCCGAGAGGCGGGGGTAAAGACCTACCTGACGGTCAACACGATTGTCTACGAAGAGGAGATCGAGGAGGTACACCGCACGATCGACCGTGCCCGTGAAGCGGGCATCACCGCCATCATTGCCACCGACATGGCCGCCATCCTCTACGCCCGTCGCACCGGGGTCGAGGTCCACATCTCCACCCAAAGCAACCTCTCCAACTCGGAGATGGTGAAGTTCTACTCGCAGTGGGCCGACATAGTGGTTCTGGCCCGAGAGCTTACGTTGGAGCAGATCACCGCCATCTCGCGCAAGATCGAGGAGGAGCAGATCTGTGGCCCCTCGGGCGAATTGGTCAAGATCGAGATGTTTGCTCACGGTGCCTTGTGCATGGCCATCTCGGGCAAGTGCTACCTGAGCCTTCACGAATCGGGCTGCTCGGCCAACCGCGGGGCCTGTCGCCAGGTCTGCCGTCGCAAATACCGCCTTACGAACATCGAGACCGGCGAGGAGCTCGAAACCGATGGTCGCTACCTGCTTTCGCCCAAGGATCTCTGCACGATCGACCTGCTGGATCGCTTCATCGGAGCGGGGGTGCGCGTGCTGAAAATCGAGGGCCGAGCCCGCGGTGCGGAGTATGTGAAGCGGGTGGTGGAGTGTTACGACGAAGCGTTGCGGGCCCTCGAAGCGGGCACCTACTCGCCGGAGTGGGCCCAGGGGTTGAAGACGCGTCTCGCAGAGGTATTCAACCGAGGCTTTTGGCAGGGTTATTACGCCGGAAAACCCACGGCCGAACTCTCGGAAAACTACGGTTCGGGAGCCACCCACCGCAAGGTCTATATCGGCAAGGTGACGAACTTCTACAAGAAGATCTCGGTGGCCGAGGTACTTGTGGAGGCCGCCCCCCTGAAGCAGGGCGAGCGGATCCTTTGGATGGGCGAGACGACGGGTTGCGTGGAGCAGACGGCCGAGCGCATCCACCTCACCGATTCGCCCGTCGAAGAGGTCAAGCAGGGACAACTCTGCGCCATTCAGTGCTCGGAGTTGATCCGCCGTGGCGACAAACTCTACAAATTGGAGCCCATCAACCAATAGGCGGCAATTGCCTGGCAATCGGTTAAAAAAAAGAACAAAATAAAAACCTAACAAGCATGAAAAAACAACTACTTGCCGCACTGACGGGCGCCGCCGTCCTGCTGAATGTCGGCTGCACGAAGAACAAAAATTTCGAATCCTTTGCCGAGTACCCCGTACCTGCGAATCCCTACCAGGAGATGACCTACTCCCCCGAGGCTACAACCTTCACCCTTTGGGCTCCGACGGCCGACGAGGTGCGTCTTTCGCTCTACACGGAGGGGCTTGGCGGAGAGGCTCAAGAGATCCACAACCTCAAGGAGGGGAAGGCCGGTCTTTGGACCCTCTCGCTCGAGGGCGACAAGCAGGGGCTCTTCTACACCTTTGCCGTGCGCATCGGGGAGAATTGGATGCCCGAGTGTGCCGGTATTGATGCCAAAGCCGTGGGGGTGAATGGCCAGCGCGGAGCGATCCTCGACCTCGATACCACCGATCCCGAGGGTTGGGCCGAGGACAAACGCCCCTCGTTCGAGCGCCTGGCCGATGCGATTCTCTACGAGATGCACCATCGCGACTTTTCGATCCACACCACCTCGGGGGTTGCGAACGGTGGTAAGTTCCTCGCCCTGACCGAAGAGGGCACCAAGAACCCGAAGGGTGAGGCCACGGGCATCGACCACCTCAAGGAGTTGGGGGTAACCCATGTCCACATCCTGCCCTCCTACGACTACGGCTCGGTGGACGAGACCAACCTCGCCGAAGGGAAGTACAATTGGGGCTACGATCCCGTGAACTACAATGTACCCGACGGAGGCTACTCGACCAATCCGTTCGATCCCGCCTGCCGCATCCGCGAGTTCAAGCAGATGGTACAGGCCCTGCACAAGGCCGGCATCCGTGTCGTACTGGATGTGGTCTACAACCACACCTTCTCGATCGACGGCTCGAACTTCGAGCGCACCGTACCGGGCTACTTCTTCCGTCAGCGGGAGGATGGCAGCTATGCCGATGCCTCGGGCTGCGGCAACGAAACGGCCAGCGACCGCGAAATGATGCGCCGCTACATGGTGGAGTCGGTGAAGTATTGGATCGAGGAGTACCACCTTGATGGCTTCCGCTTCGACTTGATGGGCATTCACGATGCCGAGACCATGCGCCAAATTCGTGCGGCAGCCGATGCCATCGACCCCTCGATTCTGATCTATGGCGAGGGTTGGGCTGCCCAGGCTCCCCAGCTCCCGGCCGAGGAGCTCGCCATGAAGGCCAACATGCAGGCCATCCCGGGTATTGCCGCCTTCAGCGATGAGTTGCGCGATGCGCTGCGCGGCCCCTTCCACTCCAACGAGCAAGGTGCCTTCCTGGCCGGCCTGGAGGAGATGGAGGAGTCGATCAAGTTTGGTATCGCAGGTGCCATTGCCCACCCCGGAGTCGACATGTCGAAGGTGAACTATGTAAAGGAACCCTGGGCCGGAGAGCCTACGCAGATGATCTCCTATGTATCGTGCCACGACGACATGTGTCTGGTAGATCGTCTGAAGGCCACCATCCCGGGCATCGACAAGAAGCGTTTGGTGCGCCTCGACAAGTTGGCCCAGACCGCCGTATTCACCTCGCAGGGCATCCCCTTCATCTTCACCGGTGAGGAGGTGATGCGCGACAAGAAGGGGGTTCACAACAGCTACCAGAGCCCCGACGAGATCAACGCGATCGACTGGACGCTCAAGAGCGAGAACCGCGATCTGTTCGACTACTACAAGGGGTTGATCGCCTTGCGCAAGGCTCACCCTGCCTTCCGCCTCGGTAAGGCCGAATTGGTACGCGAGCACCTGGAGTTCCTGCCCGTTGAGGGTTCGAACCTCGTCGCCTTCCGTCTGAAGGAGCATGCCGGCGGCGACTCCTGGAGCGAGATCATCGTGGTGCTCAATGCCCGCCAAAAGAGTGCCGAGGTGGAGATCCCCGAAGGCAACTACACGGCTGTGTGCTACGAGGGCAAGATCAACCTCGATGGGCTGAAGCACTTCAGCGGAAAGAGCCTTACGGTTCCTGCCGAGTCGGCTATTATCTTACACAAGTAGCGTAGCGAAGATTTTGCAACTCGGTGACTCGATAAAATTCATCCCCGGTGTGGGCGAAGTGCGTGCCAGACTCCTGGAGAAGGAGCTTGGCATCCGCACCGCGGAGGATTTGCTGTGGCACATCCCGTTCCGTTACATCGACCGCACGAAGGTCTATGCAATCAACGAGATCACCGAGGAGCGCGAACTCTCGCTCGTACAGTTCCGCGCCCGCGTAACGGGGGTAAGCTACGCCGGCGAGGGGCGCAAGAAACGGTTCACGGCCTTTGTGTCGGATCGCACCGGATCGGCCGAGTTGGTTTGGTTTCAAGGGGTAAAGTGGATCGAGAAGCGGATCGAGGTGGGGCGCGAATACCTCATCTTCGGTCGTCCGTCATTCTACCGCCACGAGCTCTCGATGGTCCATCCCGAGATCGAGACCATGGAACAGGCCCTCTCGCGTCGCGCCGAGAGTGGGATGCAGGGAATCTACTCCTCGACCGAGAAACTCTCGGCCACCTTCGGCACAAAAGGGCTCTACCAATTGCAGAGTACCCTTTGGTCCTTAGTCAAGGATTCGATCCGCGACTACATGCCCGCTTCGGTGCGCGAAAAATATGGGCTGATGTCGCTCCGCGATGCCCTGCACGACATCCACTTTCCCCCATCGGCCGAGGGGGTGCGCCAAGCACAGTATCGCCTGAAGTTCGACGAGCTGCTGGGCGTACAACTCGGGGTGCAATCGCGCCGCACGGAGCGTCTGCAGAAGATGGGGGGCTTCCTCTTTCCCAAGGTCGGGGAGCTCTTCAACGAATTTTACCACCACAAACTCCCCTTTCCACTCACCGGAGCCCAAAAGCGGGTGATCCACGAAATTCGTAAAGACACCGTAACGGGCTACCAGATGAACCGCCTGTTGCAGGGCGATGTGGGGTCGGGAAAGACCATGGTAGCCCTGATGTCGATGCTTCTGGCCGTGGACAACGGCTTCCAGGCCTGCATGATGGCCCCCACCGAGATCCTGGCCCGTCAACACTTTGCTACCTTAAGTCGTATGCTCAAAGAGTTGCCCGTGAAGGTGGCCATCCTAACCGGGGCCTCGAAGGCCAAAGAGCGACGCACAGCCCTCGAGGGAATTGCCTCGGGTGAGGTGCAGATCCTGGTCGGCACCCACGCCCTCATCGAGGAGAAGGTGCAGTTCGATAACCTCGGTTTTGTGGTGATCGATGAGCAGCACCGCTTCGGCGTGGAGCAACGCGCTCGCCTTTGGACCAAAAATGCCCGGCCGCCCCACATCTTGGTGATGACCGCCACCCCCATTCCACGCACGCTGGCCATGACCCTCTACGGCGATCTGGATGTCTCGGTGATCGACGAGTTGCCCCCGGGTCGACAGCCCATCCGCACCTACCACTACACGGATGCCGCCCGCCTGAAGCTCTTCGGATTCATGCGCGAGCAGATCAAGGCCGGACGGCAGGTTTATGTGGTCTACCCCTTGATTAAGGAGTCCGAAAAGATGGACTACAAAAATTTGATGGAGGGCTACGAGGCCATTTCGAGGGATTTTCCCCTGCCCGAATACATCACCGAAGTCTGCCACGGACAGATAAAGCCGCAGGACAAGGAGGCCTCGATGGATCGTTTCAAACGAGGTGAGGCCCATATTTTGGTCGCCACCTCGGTGATCGAAGTGGGGGTTGATGTCCCCAATGCCACGGTGATGGTGATCGAGTCAGCCGAGCGTTTCGGCCTCTCGCAGCTGCACCAGCTGCGCGGGCGCGTGGGGCGCGGCGGTGGGCAATCCTACTGCATCTTGATGTCGGGCGAAAAACTCTCGCGTGAGTCGCGCGAACGCCTGCGCGCCATGTGCGAGACGACGGACGGCTTCCGCCTGGCGGAACTCGACCTCAAACTGCGCGGAGCGGGCGACATCAATGGCACACAGCAGAGCGGCATGGCCTTTGACCTGAAGGTAGCCAACCCAACGCTCGATGTGCAGATCCTGAGCCGCACGAAGGAGGCGGCCGAAGAGATTCTACAGCAAGATCCCAACCTCACACGGCCCGAGAACCAAGGGTTGCGCCTGCTGAAGAGTCGCTACTCGGGAGAGTCCCAAATTGATTTTTCGCGCATCTCCTGATCCATTGCACATACGGAACGAAGGAGAAAAACCGTTTATTAACCAAAACAACCCACTAACACGAAAAACTTCGAGCCATGAAACACCTTTCGATTTTTCTGTTTTTGTTGCTGCCCAGCGTAGTTGTAGCCCAACTCTACCATCCGGGCGAAGAGCTCTCCTACAGCGTGAGCTACCGCGCCAAACTCATCCCCAACGTGGAGGCCGCCACCGTCACGGTCAAGACCACGCGCGAGGAGTACAACGGCAAGGAGGTCTACAAGGTAGTGGGACACGGCAAGACCCTGCCCACCTATCGTCTCTTCTTTACCCTGGACGACTACTACACGATCCGCATCGACCCCGAAACGATGCGCACCGTACGGTTCGACTCCGACCTGCACGAGGGCGACTACACCTTCCGCAGCCGCTACGACTACGATTGGGAGCAGATGCAGGTCTCGACCTGGTGGCAATCGCGACAGCGTACCCCACAACAGCGAAAAATCGACTTGACGACCGAGAGCATGGATGCCATCTCGCTCTTCTTCAATATGCGTTCGGCCAAGGCCGACAGCTTCCGCGAAGGCGAACAACGCACCCTACAACTGCTCCTCGAAGATACAGTGCGCTACCTGAACTACCGCTACATCGGCCGCGAGGAGAAGAAGATTCGCCGCATGGGCAAGTTCCGCACCCTGAAATTCGCCTGCCAGATCGGCTCCTCGGAGGGGTACTCCTTCACCGACGGCGACGAGTTCTTCCTCTGGATCTCGGACGACAAGAACAAAATCCCCCTTTGGCTCGAATCTCCAATCAAGGTAGGAAGCATTCAGGCCTACATCACAGAACTCAAGGGATTGAAATATCCGTTGGACAGCAAAATTAAATAGCCCAAATATTTCTCTACGCAATACAACCCGAACAAAAAAATTAAGTTTAAAAATATGGAAGATTACAACAAGAACAACGAAGGGTATCGTCCCGAGTACGACTACGAAGACGAACCCCAAGGACTGAACGCCGAGAAGTCGATCCGCGGCTACCGCATCGTGATCATTCTCCTGGCCGTGATTCTGGCGGCCCTGTCGATCCTCTACTTCAACATCCACCGCCAGCAGCAGGCCGACTACGCCCTGCTGGAGATCGACCGTGACTCGATCCAGAACAACCTCTCGAACCTGATGGTCGATTTCGACAGCCTGCAGTTCAACAACGACTCGATCAACGCCTCACTGGCCATCGAAAAGCAACGTGCCGACTCGCTGATGGATCGCCTCAAGAAGGAGCGTTCGTGGAGCTACGCCAAGATCAAGAAGTATGAGAAGGAGGTGGGCACCCTGCAGAGTCTGATGCGCAACTACCTGCGCCAAATCGACTCGCTGAACACCCTGAACAAGAAACTCATCACCGAGAATGTGAGCTACCGCAAGGAGATTTCGTCGATCACGCAGCGAGCCGAATTGGCCGAAGAGAAGGCCACGGAGCTCGACAACATGGTGAAAGCCGGCTCGGTACTGAAGGCCCGAAGCATCCGCCTCACGGCCCTCAACAACCGTGGCAACGAGGTCTCGCGCATCAAGAATGCTGCCCGTCTGCGTACCGACTTCATGCTTGCCGCCAACGAGCTCACCACGCCGGGCGACAAGACGATCTATGTCCGCATCATCGCCCCTGACGGCTATGTCCTCTCGACCGAGGGTGCCCCCACGTTTGAGTTCGAGGGCGAGCGCATCTCCTACTCGGCCCAGCGCACGATCGACTACCAAAACGAGGATATCGAGGTCGGTATCTTCTACTCGGGTTCGGGCTTCACGGCCGGCACCTACACCGTACAACTCTATGCCGAAGGCCGCATGATCGGCTCCTCGGAGGTAGCCATGCGATAAAGGACGATGGATATAGCTCAACAGAAACGACGCGAGAATATCGCCGAATACATCCTCTACCTTTGGCAGTTGGAGGATCTGCTGCGCGCCCTGCAATTCAGCCCCGAGGCGATCTACTCGCAGCTCGTGGCTCCGCGCCAAATCCCCGAGGAGGGGAAGAACAACTTCTTGATTTGGTACATGGAGATCGGCAACCTGCTACGTCAGGAGGGCAAGGAGTCGCAGGGACACCTCGACCACACCTTGCACCTGATCGGGGATCTACACAACCTCCATCTGCAACTCATGGAGCTTCCTATTGGGGAGCACTACCGCCAAACCTTTGCGCGCGTAGCCCCCGAGTTACCCCGCCTCAGGCTGATCCTGGGCAAGGAGAAGGCCGAGATGAGCGACACGGAGTTGCAGTTCCGCGCCCTCTATGCCGCGATGCTCTACCGCATCAAGGGCGAGGGAGAGAAGTCGCCCGTGAGCGATACGCTGGCCCTGATCTCCCCGGCAATTGGAGAACTCGCCGCCCTCTATGGCAAGGTGGAGCGAGGCGAGATCGACCTCTTCAAGAGCGAGTAGTGCCCATGGCATACCCTATATAACCACCAGCGGGGTCCCATAAAGGAGACCCCGCTGATTTTTCTACGTCGTCCGATCGCTCGCTAAAATGCCGTGGATGGCTCGGCGCAAATTTTCACGCGCCACCTCCGAGCGCATCGCCTCCGAGAGGGGTTGGCCCTCGGGAGTTACCCCACAGATCTGCGCAAAACCACTCTCAAGAAGCTCTTTACAAAGTTCGACACGGCCCGCCAGGGCGATGCACGGGATCTTCATTCGTCGGGCCACCTGCAACACCCCCATCGGGAGTTTGCCCATCAGGGTCTGACGGTCGATACACCCCTCGCCCGTAATGATGCAATCGGCCCCCTCGATCTGCGACTCAAAACGCAGCATCTGCAACAGCCACTCGATGCCGCGCTCCAGGCGGGCACCCAACAGCGCCACCAAGGCACCCCCCACCCCACCGGCAGCACCCGCTCCCGGGAGGTCGGCCATCTGCCTGCCATTGTAGTGCTCAACCACCACGGCGAAGTGGCGAAGTCCGCGATCCAACCGCTCCACCAGCGCGGGATCGGCCCCCTTCTGCGGGCCATAGACTGCGGCAGCCCCCTGGGCACCGCAGAGCGGATTGTGCACATCGCACGCCACGCGGATCTCCACCCCCTGCAACTCGCTCAAGCACTGCGAGGCATCTATTTTTTCGATCGCTTCAAGCACTTCTCCTCCGCCAATCAATTCGCTGCCCGCAGCATCCAAAAATCGAAATCCGAGGGCGCGCAACATCCCCACCCCGCCATCGTTCGTGGCACTGCCTCCGATGCCGAGCACCAGCCGTCGGCATCCGGAGCGAAGAGCGTGGGCAATCAGTTCGCCAAAGCCGTAGGTAGTAGCCCGCCACGGATCACGCTCCTCGGGGGACAGGAGTGTCAGGCCGTTTGCCCGAGCCAACTCCACCACGGCCGTTTCACCCCCATCGACCCGACCATAACAAGCCCGAATGGGGCGACCCAACGGATCGCTCACCTCCACCTCAACATAGCGCCCCCCAAGCCCCTCGACCAGGGCCTCGAGGGTCCCCTCGCCTCCATCGGCCAGGGGGATGGAGTGCACCTCGCAATGAGGATCCGCCTCGCGAATCCCCGCAGCCAGAGCCTCGGCGACCTCGCGCGACGAGAGTGACCCTTTGAACGAATCACAAGCAATAACGATCTTCTTCATAGAACAAAGATAATAAAACTTTAGGTTGGGCAAAACCCAACCTAAAGAAATCTGCGATAAACCAGGCCCTCGCTTTAGAGGTTGAATATCAAGGGGAGCACATAACGCACCGAGACCTTTTGTCCCTTCTGCATGCCGGGCTCCCAGCGGGGCGAAGAGCTCACCACGCGGATAGCCTCGCTGCTCAATAGGGCGTGGGGGCTCTGTAAGACCTTGACCTCGGTCACCGCACCCTCCTCGTTGATCACAAACTGCACCAGCACGCGCCCCGAGATCTTCTTGGCTATGGCCTCCTGGGGATACTTCATGTTTTCGGCCACCCAAACCTGAAATTCTCGGAGCCCTCCGCCCTGAAACGAGGGCATCTTCTCGGCCGAGAGCATCGGCTGTGTCTGCTCCACGGGCTGCTCTTTACGGAGTTTCAGCACCAACTCCGTATCGTCGAGGAATTGGAATGTCAGGCGGTCGTAACCCACCATCACCACTTCACCTTCACTGCCCGAGGCCACCCGGAGGTCAAATCGCCCCTCGGCATTGGTTACCACACCGCGCTCACCACTGCGCACCACGGCACCCATGATCGGATTACCGGCCACATCGGTTACCACACCTCGGTACTCGGAAACAGCAACCTCGGGGGTCGGCATCGGATTCGAAGGCGCTTCAAATTGGGTTGCGCGGGCTGTAGAGCCAAAGGCTACCACCAGGGCCATAACCAGCGACAGCGTGGCTGCCGCGCGAAGCCGCGTATAACGGCTTACATTCTTCTGTGTCATCATTTGGAATCGTTTTTTTGTTAGTGAATTACGCAACCCGTTGGCAATGTCCGGACTATAGCCAAAAAGTTGCTTGAAAATAATCTGAATATAGCGATCGGCTCTCTCACCGGAGGCCAGCACATCGTGGTCAGCCTCAAACTCTTGTACTTCGGTTAATCGACGGAATGCCAACCAAATAAAGGGGTTCCACCACAGCAGGGCCCTCCAAAGCTCCATCCAAAGGCGTTCGTGGGAGTGGCGATGGCGGATGTGGCTCTCTTCGTGCCGAAGGATCACCAACAACTCCTCCTCGGGGGTCGAAGCCGAGAGATAGACCGTGCCGAAGAACGAGAAGGAGGCAATGGGGGTCGAGGTGCGCACCACACGAATCCCCCGCCAGGTCTCGATCTCCGCCCCGCGCTCCAGCAGGCTGATCTTCCACACCTGGTAGGCCATCAACCCCAAGAGCAGGAGCACCCCTGCGCCATAGAGGAGTCCGAAGGCCTCCACCCAACCGAAAGTCGCGGCCTCGGGGGCAGTCTCAACAACCGCCTCGGCATGCGGCACTTCCGCCAAAGGGGCAAGCACCACCATCCGGCCCGGCCACAAGGGAATTTGCAGGAGCGGGATCACCACCGACAACAGCGGGAGCAGTGTAAGGTAGCGGCGGCACCAGCGAAAATCGACCCGCCGCTCCAAAAGCCAGGCATAACCAATAAAAAGCAGTCCGGCGACCGCAACCATTTCGAGCAAAGGTTTCATTTTGATCCGATTTAGGGAATGGGAAGAGGTGTTTCTAATGCTTCTTTACTTTTTCCATGATCTCGAGGATCTCGGACATCTCCTCATGCGAAATATCTTCGTGCTGTGAGAAGAACGACACGAGTTGCGAGAGCGAGCCTCCGAAGTAGGTCGAGAGCATCGAGCGCAGATTCCGTCCCGCATAGTGCTCTCGCTCCACCAACGGGAAGTAGCGAAAGCCTTTGCCCGCCACCTCGTGGCCCACAAATCCCTTGTTCTCCAAAATCTTGACAAAGGTGGCCACCGTCGTATACTTGGGTTTGGGCTCGCGCATGCGGGCAATAATCTCGTTGACCGACCCCGCGCCCAACTCCCAAAGGATCTGCATCACCTCCTCCTCGCCGCGCGTCAACTCCGGCATGTGATCTGTTGTATTTTTCATTGCACTCTCTGATTTTTCCGACCCTCACGGTTTATCCGAACAGAGTCTTTTTCCTGTTTACGAAGACAAATCTACTAC
>JAEIGA010001408.1_pt1 | contig 37564 bp, 66 predicted proteins | sample 9270691 | NCBI WGS metagenome assembly JAEIGA01 (sample SAMN17057246, study PRJNA624740) | gut metagenome | biome: biome; isolation source: fecal sample | host: Bos grunniens | place: China: Xizang | collected 2019
GCCTATTTCAAGACCCCCACCAGAATTGCGTTTTATAACATTTATTCCATCTTGGGTTATATTAGACAGGCTTGTTGTTGCATATGTGGTGTCGAGGTTATCTATAATATTATCTATATCTTGTAGACTACTATCTACATCGCCCTTTAACGCATATATATCATCGTTTAATATTCTGTATCCAACGTAATCTATTCTATTAATAACACCATTGTCTATTCTTATATCTGCAAGAGGTGTTGCATTAGCTTCTCTCCACACATTACCAGTTTCGTCTGATTTAAATTGCCATACGCCAACTTCTGGATTCCACCAAGCTAACATACCTTCATCGAGTGCTTCTGGCTCTTCTGTTGAATATACTATTTTATTAACCTCAAGTATATTGCCATCAGCATAGAATACAGTTATATCTGAATCAGCCAATATGCTATATGTAATATCGCTTCCTATAGTGGTTTTAGTTTCTGCGCCAGGCACGCATAACATCATACCACCTTTTACAATAATGGTTTTCGTACCAGCAGGATTATCTATTAATCCATATTGACAATACTCAATACCATAATGAGTAGAGTAATCTCCTCTTAAGCCGAACGATGTACCGCCCGCAGGACCTTCTGGACCCCTCTCTCCTTGTGGACCTTCTGGTCCCATAGGACCCTGTGGTCCTTGTAGACCTTGCGGTCCTCTTAACCCTTGCGGACCTTGTTCATTCAACTCTATTATAAACTCTGGTACTGGGTTTATTTCTATAGTAAATCTGTTTTCCATCATTACTCCTTATTGCTCACATATTTCATATACTGCAGTAGTGCAATTTGTAGATGAGATTATGTTTTCTTCATTATCGTTTTGTATAGCTATTACAAGATAGTATTCGCCTATCGGGTGGGAGGTATCTTCTTTGTTAAGATGGAGTGTAAATTTACCCAAGTTAGGACCATCTATAACACCTACATCCTCTCCATCTGATACCGTAGTTATTACTTTATTTACTAACGCCTTAGATTTTACTGTAGGGTTATTCTTAACTTGAACCAACACATTATAGCTAGATAGGTCAAATGGATTACCACCTTGTTTAATAGTAAAACCTATATTTAACTCTTCGCCTTGCTTGACTTTTAAATATACTCTATCCATTTACCACCTCCAGTTTTACGTCTTCGCCGTTTGCATATTGGAATAGCAAATCCAATTGTCTAGATGTTACTCCAAGTTCTGTAGCTAAGATATCTAATAGTTCGTTGGAGCGCTCAAGCTCAACGCACAACTCCCATTCCAGCCTTGCTTGTCTATTGTTGTTAATTAGAGGTTCTATTTGTTCAAAATAATCTAACCCCATCTTCTCCAACATCAAAACAAATACCCTCTTTGTACATTTGAGTTTAGAAATTCTTTCCTTCTCTCTTTTGTTTAATATACCTTGGTATTCTGGGTTTAAACACACTTCTCCGTCTACAACTATAATCTTGTCTTTATCCTCATCATATTCTTGCGAGGTTATAATATCTGTATATTTACAATCATCTAAATATTTCCAATCTGCATAATCATATATTTTATTGTCTAATATTCTATACCACATTATACACCTCCTCTTAATGGGTAAAATCTAAATTGAATACCTCTTGCGCCATCAGACGAAAAGTAATAGGTGTCACCAACTGAAACCATAAACCATATTCCAGCTCCAGAAGTATCTGTATCACTATTATAATTACCTGTTAGGCTGTAAGCAGTACCATTAATTGTGTAGCTTAGTCTTCTATTATTATATGAATCTGCGTACAAGAATACCCACCCTTGCTCTGTAGCTGTATGAGTAACATTTGTAGCTTTGTTTATTTGGCTACCGTATTTAGGCATAATTGAATAAAATTTATTAAAAGCGCTATTATTAACGTTGCTTGCATTTCCAAAATAAGATATAGAAGTTATTTGATTGCTACTATTTGTAACAAAGCTTCCTACCAATCTATATTTGGTATAACCAGAAGGTAGCGCTGGGTCTATTGACTGGGATGATATTAATACATCTGCTTGCCTTCCTGCATCATCACTAATAACATGGACGTATCTTGTACCAGCTCCTTGAATAGTGTTTTCTTTTGTTATATTTCCTGTGCTTGTTATAACTACTGTAAAAGTACTGTCATAACAGCTTCCAGAAGAAACTCTTATAGACGTATTTGTATCTTTATAAATTATAAACCCACTAATATAATCTTTGATATTAGCAATAGAGTTTTCTAAAACATTCTTATTAACACCATCGTAACTATCAACAGCATCAGCCATCTTAAATACTTGTCCAGCATTACCGTTTATATCAGCTTTGCCTTCGGCTACGTTTTGTATCTCAATATCTATATTAAGTATTTCAGTACCAATCCTATTAACCTCTGAATAGAGGATATCAAAATCTTGGTTTACCTCGCTAGCCCTAGCTTTAGTACCAGCTTGGAAAGTATATGGTTTAGTTATAGCCATTAGCTATTCTCCTATCTTAAAGTTTTTTGTTTATACTTTTGTGCTCGTTTAATTAATTGTGAAGGCTTAAGCGTTTGTCTATACACCTTCATTTGTGGTTCGGTTAACAAACCTGCATATCTTCCTACTAGCTCTAGAGGACCTCTTCTTGTGTAAGATGTAGGCACTCCCAAGAACGGGTTTGTATCTAGCCCAGATTTCATACTGCCACCAGCAACTGCGTTTACTATCTCTGGTATGTATGTATGGGTAGCTCTATAAGGAGCAAATAGTAAATCAGCTATTCTACTACCAGCATACTTCCATCTATCTCCAGCAGTTGGTTCTATCATCTTCTCTGGTAAACCTAACGACCTCATTACTTCTGTATTGATAGATTTAATAGGTCTTCCAAATCTTTCTCCGCTAGTTACATCTGCAACCAAATTAAAGAATGGGTTAACCAATTGACCACCCTCCGTGTTCAAACTTGCAATATCAGCAAAGTTTTTCAATACAGTTGCATAAGGTAGTGGCTCTATACTTGTAGTCCTATACTGCCCAGTAGCATCTATTGTATACGGGAACCCACCAGTAAATTCTTTAGGGTCTAATCCAAACTGTTCTACAACTTGTCTGCTTAAATCTTTACCAGCTTTTGCTGGTTGTAACGCTAGAGCTTGGAACGCTAATCCATGGTCTGCAAGTTGGTGACCAGTAGTTCTAGCAGTTTGTGATAAGAATCTATAGAACGGTACAGAATATTGTAACGCATTATATACACTAGGGTCTATATTATAGTTCCTACCTAGGTAGTCTCCTAGTTGTTTATTAACCTTCTCGTTTATCTTATTATATAGTTTTGTATCTTTATTAGCCTTATTAATTACTTGCTCTAAAGTTTTACCAGTAGCTTTAGCTTCTGACTTAGCATGGTGTATGAAGTTAGCAAATCTATCTAGAAGCTCTGCCCTACTTTCTATTTTAAAGAAAGGCTCTGTCGCTATTTCATTCAACCCTTCTAACGCTTTTGTAAAGCTTGTTTTGTAGTTTTTAAAGTCTCTAGATAATGCCAAATTATCCATTGAATGGAGTAGTTTGTTAGCCCCAGGCAATACAGATTGTCCTATTGTAGAGCCAAAACTAGTAGGGTCTGATATAAAGTGGTTGTATGACGTTTGCTGTTTCAATTGGTCTGGAGCTTTTTTATAAAGCCTAATAGCATCTGCATAATCCTCAACACCAATACCGCTCATAATGTTATTTGTTACGTTACCAACCCTGTTAAGACCTATCCAATGTGGTTGCGCTAATAAGTTTCTCTTAACCATACCAAGCGTAGATGATAACGGCATATTTGGAGATTGATGGATTGCATTACTCATAGCCTTTAGATATAATTTATCTATTGCTATACCACCCTCATTGCCTATTGTTTTCGCTCCTCTTAATAAGCTTGACAAAGGTTTGCCTTGTGCATCAGCAAAGTAGTTGGCAATACCGTCTTTAATAGCTTTTGGAGATATAACTACCTCGTTAGCCTTGAGCTTATCTCCTTTTTTAACAAACCTTCCTACTTGACCAGCTAAATCGTCTACTAGGTTTTGGGCTTCTTTAGCCCTATAAACCCTGTCCATCTGGAATCTTAAAGAATCATCTAATACCTTACCCAAGTCTTGTGATGTAGAACGACCTATAACCCTTCGGGTATCAAAATAATCTTTAGCATTTTTTGTGATATCTCTAGCTACGACTTGACCAGTAGGGTCTATAGAGTTAGCTATTGCTTGAGTTAGATATGCTATCTTACCATTGTTATATAAGTTATCTGCTAATGATATTTGCTTATCTATATCTTCTAAAAACTTAGGACTTCTAGATACAATATTAGCCATTCTATCAGTAAGATTCCCATCATTTAAAAAGCTTACAATATCAGTATGTAGAAGCTCATCGTATTTATTACCAAGTTTATTCATAACGTATTGTGCTATTACGTTATCCTTAGCTTCTTTTGCCATTACCCATTGATTACCAGTAATGGTATCTTCTGCTTTTCTAAGAGACTTAACAATATTGTTTCCTAGCTTAATCTCCTTGTTACTCATACCAGTAGCATCGTTGGTCATGATATAATTAGCTAATCTTTCTCTGTTAGCCAAAGGTTCCATTCTTAAATCTTCTAAACCTTTATATATATCATTACTAATAAGTTTAGACTTATTTAAACTTTCTGTGATTTGACGATGGACTTGTTTAGTACCCTCGCTTGGCATAATAGCTTCTATCAAGTCTGGCTTTCTAACGCCTTTGGTAGCATGAGATAACTTAGATATACCCTTAGCTCCACCTAGTGACAACACGTCTAAGGTTGCTGTTACTGGGTTTTCCAATATACCTTGCTGTATATCATGAAGAGTAGCTTCTCCTCTAGCAATCTTATCTGTAGATAGATTATATGTAGCAAGGTTTGCATTAGCAAATTCTTCTGGACCCATAGCACCTATAAGACCACCAGCTACAATACCACCTATAGTACCCAATACTGGTATTGAACTTCCAGCCAATCCTCCGACAGCCATACCACCAACGGTACGTTGTACTGTTGGATTTTTAACTGCGTTTAAAAAAGCGTTACGTATAGCCTGTTCGCTACCGATTCTTTTAGCTTCCTGCTCTATTCCACCTAGATATTCTCTACCGCTCTGGACAGCATATCCAGTAGCGGTTTTGAAATCTCTAGCTAAATTCTGAGCATTTATTAAAGCGTTATACGGTAAATCTCTTAACGTATAATCTCTTACCATGTTAGTTTCCTCTATTAATTCTATTAAAATCTAATTGGTTTGTGAATCCTTGGTTGCCTAACATACCACCCAATACATTAGTAGAAGGTACTATAGGAGCTTGGATGCTAGCACCGCTATTAATTAAATCTACATATTCTGGTGTAATATCATATCCAAATCTGTAAGGAGCAACTGTAGCATTCATTCTTGCTATATCTAATTTATTTGCTAAGTTAGCATAATACATTCTTTCTGTAGCAGATAGTCTAGCATCAGTAGATAGCGCCTGCGCCATAGCTTTTATATTAGCTATATCTACTCCTCTATCAGCACCATACATCTTAGCCATAGCGTTAATATTAGCCACATTCTCTCTGCCACCAATTTGGTTATAAGCTGTTAGAACCTTTTGTATGTCTTTATCAGCCATAGCTACTGCTGGGTCCATGCCCATCTGGTTTGCAACAGCTATATTACCAGCTAGCGTATTCACAGCATTAAATCTATTCATTGGCATTCCTGCGATAGCTTGGTCTAATTCGTAGTTCTTAGCTAATCTATTTGTGTACTCACTACCAGAATAAGCGTTTGCAAGTGCTGGAATATCATAGGCTTGTGCGTAAGAAGCAAGCCCTGCCCTCATTAAAGCATCGCTAATATTTGCGTAAGGTAGTTTTCTTTTGTATTCTTTTAAAGCTTGCGCTTGTGGTTTCTGCATTTCTTGATATTGTTTGTTATACATATCTATCAATACTCTAGCAATACTATCATCGGCAACTTGTTGTTGAACTTGTTGTTGAGGCATTGTTGATTGCATCGTCATATTACCAACAGGTGTCGTTCCTCTATTGCCACCCATCGCTCCAATAATTTTTGCCATATCATTAGCTATAGCATTTGCGTTAGGAGGTTCTGGCAATACTGTATATTGCATACCACTCATATCTTGTTGTGCAGAAGCTGGCTCAGCAATTGTTTCCATAGGAACTGGTTGTATATTTGTGGCTTTATTTCCACTATCATTACCAACAATAGCACCAGCAATTGGATACCCCACAGCTTTAACCTTGCTTGCTACTGGTAACTTTGCTAGTTTACCAGCCTTAGTATATCTAGCCCATTGCATACCTGGCACTAACCCTAGTGCTCCTAACCCAGCTTGTCCTAGACCTCCCCAAAGGTCTCCTTCCTGTGTTGGAGATAACACTTTTTTACCACCAACTATTATATCGTAAATACTACCAGCTACTGGAGCATATGGCAACACACCAACGGCTGTCTTTTTTGCAATTGGCAAACCAGATTTGAACATATCTGATGCGGTCTTGGCTGGTTGAGGACTTGTTAATATTCTATTTAAGCGTGTATCCTTGCCAAACTCGTTACTCATTCTTATAAAATCTTTAATTCTTTCATTCATTTATGATTCTCCAATTAACCTACTGAACCACCTAGGCTACCTATACCTAATTTACCTAAAAAATCTGGACTAACACCAGATGTATAATCCATTGTAGGAAGTGAGTAGTTACCCATATTACCAAGAGCAGTTGTATATCCATCTGTTAATACTGTTGATGGAGCGGAAGAATCTCCTCCTCCAAGTATATTATTCCAGAAACCACCGCTCTGGAGACCTCCACCTAGTTGGAACAATGTTCCTAGTGAGCTAAACATATTTCCCATACCACCTTGTTGTGAGCGTTTAGCATTTTCGTAAGCGATATCTCTATTTTTATTTCTAATTTGCCAGTTTTGAACATCTTGTTGATAAGGAATTTGTCCCATGTTGTACAAAGTCTGATACATTCCTAATGTATTATATCTTCTTTGTAGCTCTTGGTTTACAAGATTTTCATAGTTTATAGCTTTATCATAGGCTAAGTTAGCCATATCTCTTTGATATCTTCTATTGAATTCATCTGTAATATATGACGAAGGAGTTGCATTTAAACTACCAAACCTATTATAGTTTGCACTAGCATATTTATTCATGCCTTCTCTGTAGCCTTTGTTTAAGTCTTCAAAAGCTCTTCTGTAAGCGCCTTCGTTCAACTTCTCCATAGATGTACGTTGACCTTCGTCAAATACATTTACTCTATTATAGTTTTCTAATATCCCTTCTCCGCCACGCTGAGCAATATCTCTACCTTGTGTAATCCAAGGGGTGTCTTTCATCTCCTCGTAACCAGGATGTTGTGCAGGTGATTTACCCATTATTTTCTCCTATCTACATCGCTATAGATTTGTTCGTTATAGTATTTAGCATTACCATTTTTATCTGTGTAAACAACGGCATCTTTGCAAGTACCTTCTATTTTAAACCCAACATCTTTAAGCAGTTTTATAATACCAAAGTTGTTGGCTGGCACTCTAGCTTCTAACCTTTTAATAGGTAGCCAATTTTCTTCTAAGAACTTATATACGTCTTCTATAATTTCTCTAGATTGCTTACCCCAATACTTTTTACTAATCGCTAAATGAACATTTGCTCTAGCTATTTCTTTATTATAAACTCTTATGTCTTCGAATATTACAACACCAGCGTATTTATTAGTTTCTATATCTATAGCTAACAAAGTAATATCTGATGATATTTTATCTTTTACATAATCCATTATATCTTCATCTGTAGATATACCACACGCTAAGTCGAATATCTTATTAGATTGTTCCTTATGAAGTCGGTATACCTCTTTTACCATATCATAAGAATCTAATGTAACTTCGACAAAATCAAATTTTCGTTCCATTATCTTCTCCTTATATAAATTACCACGGTGCTTCTTCTGGTTCTATTCTTCTAAAGCTCATACTATAGAAAGCAAAACCTTGACCAACCGTATTAGTACCAATCTCTATTTGGAAATCTTCAAACACATTATTAGGTAACAACATGCGTAAATGTTGGAAACCAGAACCTACCCATTCGTCTTCATCCCAGTAAGTAAAGTTATCTCCTAGGTCGACTATACCTTCCCAGATTAGCCCTTCTCCTAATAGCGTTTCTGAATCTATAATTCTGTCCTCGTGGTTCAGCAGACCGTCTTTGTAAGTACGTATATAGAATCTATTGTTATATTCATTATCCAATTCTATAACGTATTCTGCAAATGATTGCATATACCCATGGTACCAAGACAACCAAGGCATTCTATAATATGCGTTAATCATCTCTCCATCAAAAGTATTTCCAGAAAATTCTCTTAATACTTTACCGTCTTCTGTTCCTACATATACATAATTATTATAGTTAAATGCTATTGTTACATTCTGCGGTATTCTTCTGTATAACCAACTCTTAGTTTGGAAGTCAAATATTAATACGTTATTACTACCTATGCTATCATTTAGTGGAAGATAAAACATCATCCATCTTTTATTTGGCAATGTTACTGCGAATATTTTATCAGTATCCGCTGTACGTATTCTTCTGAATATACTTCTAACCTTTGTGGATATCTCTTCGCCTACAAACCTATCGCTAAATACAGTACGTTGTCCTATTGGGTATATGCCCATATTTTCTGCCGAGTATATATAGTACTTAGTATTACTTACTACCCAAGACTGTTGACTATCACATGATATATTTGTATATGGTTGAACCTGTATTGTATCTCCAGTAGATTCTATTGTTAATATATAACTAGAGAATTCTTTATGTATCATTAGAAAGTCAGAGAATAAACCTAATGCTTTAACTTCTGAACTATCGTTATAAATCGAATATAAAACGCCAGCATCATAAGCAATATCCCAGCCGTTATATAAACCAACTTGCGAGTAAAATACGCCATTATCCCCACCTATCCAAAGTCTTCCTTTAAAGTATTGTATTGCTCTTCCCCTAATAGGAGTCGCCACATTAGGGTCTTCCTCATTAATAAGAGTTGCATTACATTCACTAACTTCGCTCAAATATATATTTACAGAAGCGAGTGTTTCATCTGTAGTGCTACGTAGCGTTAGCGATGTATCGTTTTCAATAGTATCTACAAAGTATATACCGTCACCTATCTGAACGCTATCTCCAGGCTTTAATTCTGTTTGAAACAAAGTTCCAGAACCACTTACATCAACGCTACCGTCCACAATATTAACAGTACCAGATAATATTTTCTTTCTACCCTTCTCGTAGAAAATCAAATCGTCTATACCATTTGTAACCACGATACCATTGTTCATATTACAAAAACTTACTCTTGGAGATTGATGAATAAAAGAATATATAAGGTCAAACTCTTCTGTAGCTGGGTTGTATATTTTTACATCTCCATCTTGGGTGGCAATAACCATGTATTTATCATTGCCTTTGCGATACTCCCATCCACCTACTATTGCAGAGTCTTGTATATCTCCGACTTGGAAGTTACCCTCCATAGTTTTAATACCGCCTAAGCCAAGGTATTCAACGTTCATCATATCTGGAGATTCAGTTCTTGTAGTACCAGAGTTTATTGTATCTTTACTATTAACATTATTTAAACCGCCAGTAAAATCAGCGTAAACCTTTTGTCTTATAGCCATTAGTGTATTCTATCTCCTGTAGCGTAAGGGTTTTTAAACGCCATAATTTTTGCTTGTAAAGATGTAGGACCAACTCCCATAACTTTACCACCCTTAAAGTAATCATCTGTAAGACGTTGGTTAGACAACATCTTGTTATATAACGCATTAAACTTTCTTCTATAGAATTCAGATTTAGCATCTCCCATTGAAGCTCTAAAGTCTCTAACAACACCATATACTAAAAGAGTACGATATTGCTCTGGGATAATAGGCTCGTCATCTGCTTCTTCTAAAATTTCTTTCTCACAACCATATTGGTTAATCGCGTAATTATCTGTGAGGTATCTTATATTATAAACATCCCCATCTTGGTTTTTGCCTGGGGTTGGGAATAATCGAATCTTGTCTTTATATATCCAGTAATATACTGGCTGTCCAGATGTAGTTAATGGTAAATATTTCCAATTTTGATTATAGAGTAGAGGAGGTCTATTGGTATTATCATCTGGTCTAATAAACAATATATACCCTTCTGGTAATTCGTAATCTATCTTGTCTTCTGCAACTACGAACCGTCTTTCTCTTTCTCTAAATTTCCAAGTACCATGTTCTCCACAGCATATTTCTCTTAATACTTCATTCATCTTTTGCTTGATAAGTCTACCCTCTGGAGTGTTTAAATCTTCCATCGTCTTAGCTGGAAGGTAACTCATAAGGTTTATAACTTCATTGCATAAGTCTAAATAAGTTCTACTCATTGTAACTCCTTATAGAAAAAAGGGAGGGATTGAACCCTCCCATATGATTAAGCAACTTGAACTTGACCTTTAACAAGAGATTTAGGGTTAGTGATTTTGAAACCATATAGGTATAAAGCACGACCGATATCTGCGAATGTTTGTGGGTCTCTTAGTTTTTCTACTTTGTTATATTGTTCAGCGAATGTGATACCCATTTTAGTACCAGCAATAGCTACGTAGCTTCTTTCAGCTTCGTTTGCTGAGAATGTACCAGCTTCGTTTGTGATTGTATCTAATAAAGTATCAACAAAGATTTTCATACCAGCAATTTGACCAACTACACCTTTGTAAAGGATATCGTCACCTTGTACAGTTGGGTGAGTTAATTGAGTTGAGTTAACTAACTCTTCGAATAAACCAGTACCGATAGTAACGATAGGAGCTAATTGAAGAGCTTGCTCTTTGTTGCCTTTGAAAGTATAGAAACCAGCAGGAGATAAAGCTTTATTAGCCATCAATGTTTTCTTTAATCTGTTGAAGAAAGAAACGATTGTAGCTGATGTAGCTTCAAATGGAGCACCAGCGTTACCTACAGCAGGAACTTGAGCTTCATCTAATACAGCTAGTTCTAATTCTTTGTTAACTTCAATCATCATTCTTTCGTTAGAAGCACTCATATAACCTTCTAGCATATTGAATTGAGATTGTGCTTGTTCAATATCGTTGAACTTGAATTGGAAAGATTTTGACTTATCGATAGTCAATGTTAGTGATTTAGGATATACGTCGTTAGTTTCTGGAACTACACCTTCGCCGATTACGATGTTAGTTAGGTCTGGAGTAACGATATGTACTGTATCACCAGCAGATTTGATTTCACCTTCCCAATCATTGTTTGTCATGTTGTTTTTGAAATCTGTCATTTCTTTAGATTCTTTTAAAAGCTTTTGAGAGTAATACTCTGGAATAAAAGCATTAACGTTATTTGGCATAATTAATTATCCTTTCTTTTCCCTTACATATATAAAACACCAACAGATAATGTACCATCAGTAATATCTGCTACTGCTACTTCTAATTCTACTTCTGTGTCTTCTTCAATATAGTGACCTTCAAAGCATCCACCAACACCAGAACCTTTAAGTGTAGCTACCGCTGTAGCATCAATAAGGTCTGCGTCGCCACATACTAAAGCAACTGTTGGAGCTCCTTCGTATACTAAGTCATTCTTTTTGTTTTTAATAAAAGCACCTACAATAATTGAACCAGCGGGAACTTTAATACCCAAGCCAGTTTTACCAACTTCTGCTAAAGCTCTAACTTCTCTGATAATTTTTGTATTGATAGTGCCTACACCACCTTCAACTCTTCTAAGTTGTTCTGGATTTCTAGACATTATTATATCCTTTCTATCTGATTTTACCTTCTAACATTTGCTGACGAATTGTTTTCTCGTACTTAGCAAAGTCGTCACTACTCATCTTACTAATTTGCGCTCTAGTAAATGTATCTCCAGATGTGTAACTAGCTGTTGTAGGACTTGTTGCCACACCACCTTGAACCTCGGAAGTATCTTTTCTAGCTTGGTCTGAAAGAGCATATCTCTTACCAGCTTCAAAAGCTTCTTGGTACGCTGGCATAACTATATCCATAACGCTTGTTAATTGGTTATACATATTACCACTACCGCCATATGTTTGTACATAAGTATTGACTATATTGTTTAGTGCAGGACTAGCTTGTAACAACATATTGTATTCTGTAGCGAACTTATTGATTTCATAACTAGATACTTGTTGATTAATAGCTTGACGTTTGTAACCAACCTCTTGCCCTAACCCTTCTAATTTTCTGATGAACTCATAACCTTTAGCTGGGTCGGAAGCTTTAAGAGCTTCAATACTTTTATCAATCTTACTTGGGTCGGCATCTACACCATACTCTGTGCATAACCTCAAGTATCTATTCTTACCATCATTAATAACTTGTTGCTCGATATTCATATAATCGTAAGCTCTTGAATCCATATCTTCTGGAAGACCAAGTTTTTGTCTTAGAAGCCTGTCTTCTTCTTCTCTTACTTCATACTCTTGCAATCTTGTTTTTAATTCATCTACGGTAGGTTCATGTTTTTGTTCTTCTACAGTATTTGTTTTTACTTCGTCGCCTTCATTACCTTTTGTGAGGTTTTCATCTGCTCCTTCTGCATTGTCACCTCCAGTAGATACTTGCTTATTTTCTTCAACTACTTCTTGAGTAGTTTGAGTTTCTGTAGCTTCTACTTGTGTAATTTCTTCACTCATAAATATCTCCTATTATTCTGATAAAAACTTAATAGCGTCATCGTACTTTTTAGCGTGTGATTTAATTCTCTCTAAACAAGCTTTAATAGCCCAAGAGTATTTCAACCACCAATCTCCTCCTTCGCCAGGAGCTAAAGATAATGCGTTATAAATTTCATCTTTCAAGAAATCTTCGCAATACTTCCACTCGTCAGTATCGACTAGCTTTTTAAAATTTTCGTATTTTTCTTTTGCGTCTAACGCTTGTTGTTTCATCTCCTTGTTTTCTTTACTTGATTTTAACTTTTTCTTTTCGTTAGATTCTAAGTAACTTTGTACCATGTTTCCTCCTAAATTATAATATCTTCTCTAACTTCATCTGCTACTTCTCTAGGTCTAGGTATCTCGCCCATAGCTTCTTGTTCTTCCAACATGTTAGCGAATTCTGGAATAGCACCTTTAATACCTCTTTCCATATCGCCAACAAATCGTCCTATCTCTCTAGGCTCAACGCCTCTCTTATAAGCTTCATCTCTTATAGCACCGCTTATGCCCAATGCAGATGTTAGTGTATTTGCTTGTCTGTAATTTAATTCGTTTAGTATCCAAATAAAGAACTCGCTTGCAGGGAATTCTGGTCTTTGTACTATTGTTTGGAATGCTGGGCTACCCATAAGCTGGAATAGTTTTTGTACAGACTGTTCACGCTCTACTGCTGTTTGAGCATTACCAATCATAAATACATAATTACCATTTCTAACTTCTTCTGTAACCTGTACGAATTCCTTTGTCCCATCATGATAGAATGGAACTATTGAATTAGTAATTTCATATTCTTTTTTAAGTTTATATATAGCCCATATAATCGGTACTACAACGTTGTGTGAGAATAAATAAGCTTCTCTAGATAACCTTGTAGTTTGACCACTATATATATAAGTCGATTCTGATGCTGTTCTTACACCACCTGTACCGCCAGTACCTTGCATATAAGGAGATACCCCAGTAGCACCTTCCATCTTTCTCTTGAAGAAGTCTTGGAAATCAAAGCCTCTTAAACCTGCTGAGAAGTTAAGTGGTTGTGGTCTTGCATTCACATCATTCAATTCATCTATTGAGTATTCAATAGCCCCGCCTGGCTCATAAGTATAACCAGAGTTTATAAAACCTTTTGGAGCCAACATTGGAGGGTTAACCGTAAGTAGCCAAGCTTCCATTGTTAAGTCCATGCATTTGTTTTCTAATTCGTTTAAAAGTAACGCTGGTTTTAATAATGTTTGACCCCTTAAAGTATCTGGTCTTTCATTATATGCGTAGTATCCAATAGGACATACTGGATAGAAACTTTCTCTTAATTTAGCCAAATACTTACCAGCGATAACTACAATAATAACATTCTTAGCAACATCGCCAGTTGTAGGTATTACATAGTCTCCATAGTATTCCATTACTTCTACTGTAGAGCCTAACACCTTTGTATCTAAATCGTGGTAATCATCGCCATAGTCTCTGATATCTTCATTAGATGATTTAGCAACCATCTCTTTTAAATCAGCTCTTTCTTCTCTCGTCAATTTATAATCAGAGTTATTGAGAATGTAATCAAGTGGAACGAACTCTCTATATATCTTACCACATTCAGTCCAATGCTTTTTATTTGATTTATCAAAGAATAGATTTAGTGGGTCTATTCTTTCTATATCGGCACCTTGGTAAGTTATCTCGTCATACGCTTTGTTTTCTACAACTATATCAAAAGTGCCGTCTGGATTAATTGTTTCATATTCCTCTTGAACTCTCTTGCGTTCTACTTTTTGGTCCCAATGTGAGAACCATGCACATTCGCCCTTGTCGATATAGTCATCCAATATCTTATCTAATGTTGATTGTAAATCTATTCTATAACAATCATATACTAATGCTGATTTAAGAATAGAAGATAAAGCATGTGATTTAGTATCTAATCCTTCTATATCAAAAGCGCCATCATAGTTTTGATAAGTAGCTTTAAACATATTAGCTTTAATTGTTTGACGTTGTTCATAAACGTCTGGAATCATTTTTACTTGTTCTTTGTATTCATTCGCTGACGGATATATTTCCCTAACCACTCTATCATAGTCTTCTTTAACTTCTTTAACATCTTCTGCCCAAATCTTAGCCTTTCTATCAATATCCTCACAAATAGAATCTCTGTCTATTTTTCTAATTTCTTTTTTGTTATCGTTTTTGTAATAATAAAATCTCATCGTAATCCCATCTTATATTCGTATTTATCTCTACCAAACACATCCTTCTTAACACCCTGGTATTCTGTTAATGGGGATACTTCCTTTTTAATAGGGTAATACCTAACTGCTATATACCCACACGCATCTGTAGGGTGTGTTAAGTATTTTGCCTTTGGGTCATTCTTCATTTGGTAAGTAGAAGGCTTTTTGGGTTTACCAGTTCCTTCTTCTTGTACCAAGTTCTCTATATCATAAATTAAATATTTACAGTCTGGATGGATAAAGATATGTGGTTGCCCGTTCACATCTCTAATCATATTATTCCAACAATTATATCTATAGTTAATAGGTGGGTTACTTTTACCTATCTCAAACTTGATATTAGTAAAACCCATCCTAGTCAACTCAGCTCTCATTATCTTATAGTCACTACCAGTTGTCTTTTCGTATCTACCAGAACAGTCGCCTGTTATAATTATCTCATGGTGTAGGAACCCTGTATCTGTTAATAGCTCTCCAAGCAATCTACTCATATGGAGTGTGTCTGTAAAGTTCTCTACCAGTTCATATAATATATATATATTACTATTATAATGTTGTGCAATAAACCAACACATAGGGTCTGTGTTAAAGTCGCATGCTATATACAACGGTTTGGTTTTATCTATAGATATATCGTCTCTTAAATTATCCGCTCTATTAAAACCTTTTGTTGCTAGACCAGATATGAAATCCATATCCTCACCAAGAACGTTTCGTTTAAAGTATTCTTCTGAATACCTTTCCTTCATTGACTCAATAAAACCTTTAGGAAGGTTTTTTGCGTTCTCTGTAGTTGGCGCTATTATCCTACGATAATTCTCTGGCTTCTTATCTACAAAGTATTCGTAAATCCAGCCTTTAGTTTCCTGTGGGTTTGTATGACCGAATATTCTATATTTAAAGTTTACCCAGTCTGGTTTCTTAGCTTGACGTAGACGACCTAGCAACATATCGAATGTACTACGTGGTACATCACTCATCTCTTCTAGTTCTACAAAACCTAGGTTAAGTGATTTAAGTTTTTCTGGTTCCTCTAAATGACGGAATAATATTTCTGATTTATTTGAAAAAACTAATTTGTTTTCCGACTTAAGGTAGTTATAATCTATACCTTCTTCTAATCCCATATTCTCAAGGTGTTCGAAGTAGCTAACCAATGTTGTGTCCCTAACGAGAGTAAAAGTTTGTGCTCCAACTAAACCCCTTATGCCTGGGTATTTCAAGGCTAGAATAATACCTAACAATGAGCCAGAAAATGTTTTACCGCTACCGAATCCGCCTTGGTATAGACTAACATCTATTTCGCTATCATGGTCACCATATTCTAAGAACTGTTGCTGTGCTGGGAGTAGTTTGTACTCTACCATTACTTACATACCCTCCTCATAAACTTAGCAAACTTTTTCTTATCTATCTCTTGTTTCTTTTTCTTTCTAAAGTATTGTACTCTAAACGTACCACCAACTATTTTCTCATTGGCTAATAAAATAATAGATAATCCATTAAAGTATGTGAGTGGTTGATACAAGAAAGTAAACCACAATATGTTTAAAAGTTTTTCCATTAAACCTCCAATAAAAATATGCGGATGCTGGAATTGAACCAACTACCTCGAGGGTATGAGCCTCATATGCAACCGTTACACCTACCCGCAAAGAAAAGGGCGGTAATCAACCGCCACAATATGGTTTTTAGTGGAATATCCACAGGGAAACTCTACCCTTGGTGGACCTCTGCAGAGTCCCTTATAGTTTTTATTCCCTGACCGCCAGAACTATCTAAACTGTGGGTAGCTACTACTGTACACATTCACTACCAGACTATTTTGGGGTGGATATAATCCATAGCCCTGTCCGTCTCACTTACTATGAATATACGCCAATGGCGTACAAACGACTACGTTTTTCGATTGTTGATAAACTAGTAACGGCAATTTGCGGAGCACCACTCCGCCTTTATTGTCAAGCTTGCCACTCTCGGAACTAACTGGGCTTCATGCTTTACGCAAATAATAGATGGTTAATCTATTGTACCTGTTAAGATGCGCTTGGCAATTGTACTTCTCACCTTTGTCTCGACGAGCCTTCGGGTCTAATGTCGCAATCCGCTTTTCTATGAGTTAGTCGGGTATTTTTAATTTTAAAATAGACGTCCCATACTGAGAATGGACGTATGTCTCAGATTACAAATGGCTGAGATAGCAGGACTCGAACCTGCGGTAGGTTGATTAACAGTCAACTGCCTTACCGACTTGGCTATATCTCAATGGCTCGGACTTTATTTTACCTGCCTTCTCCGATACCCAGGTTTATCGTACGATTAAGAAACCGAATGACAAAATATTTAAGCAACATGCTCGCTAAGTTATCCGTTGCCTAAATCTTATTAGGGTCTAGATTGAAGTTGAGTACTGCAATTTCTTTCTTGACCTCATCTGGGTTAACCCCATTATATCTTGCTATATCAGAAAGGATAGCCCTAGCATCAGCTAGCTTGCCCTTCTTCTTTGCATCATTGAACATATCCCAATATATTCTTAGAAGGTCTTGTTTTTCAAACTCAATTCCTTCTGTTATATCGTTTAACTCTAACCGTCTTTCTTTAATAGCTTCTTTATACTCTGGATTAGTTATAATATCTAAACCAATCCTACTTGCTTCTTTTCTGTCGAACCCACCTTCTATTGCCGAAAGCGTAGGGTCTAGAGTTGTAAGATATTTATCTATAAATTTTTGATAAGGGATTTCTAAATCTATATACTTCATAAACCTCCAATATATAGGTTGCTGGGGTACCTATATAATAAGAAGAGGAAAGGAGGTTCTTGAGAGACAACGCCCCCAGCGCATTGTTAATTATTAAAATGATGGCATTCGAGAACTAATATCTCATTCGTAGGTACCACTAACCCATTTGCTAAGCATTCGATTAGTGGACATCCATATTGATTTTTGCAATCCCAACACATATCGTTATCGCTTACCATCACGCTTCTATTTACTTGTTCATCATCCAGTTCTTCTATTTGAACTTCCATTACTTATACCTATCCTTTCCTATCCAGAAATAAGGTTTATCTTCCCCGTCTCTTATAATAGGTATACAAGAAGTTGCAAAAGAATTACCTTTAAAATTAGCTAACACAAAACCTTGTTGCCAATCCATCATTAGCCTTCTACCTTTTAGGTGATACCAGGGCTGGCGCTGACACATACATCCAGTTTCTAAACCAACCAGTTCTGTAACTGCGTTACTCTTAAATACTTGGGCTAGTCTATGGGTATGACCGATAGCAACGTTAGTGCCACTCATCTCCAACTCGGCATGGGCAGAATTACCGCCTTTGCTTCTAGCAACAGTACCGTGGGTTATTAGGAAAGTGCCATCTCCGATTGGGTCATACACTTCCTTAACGTAGTCTATGCCGAACTCATCTAGTTTAAACCATTTAGGAATAGTATAGTTCTCATCCTCTATAAGGATAGGAGATAATGCTGTCCATTTATCTATCCAACCTTCATGACATTGACTACCCACATAAGTAATCTTTGTATTAGGTAATATCTCTCTTAATCGTTGAGCAATAGGCAACCACGCATCTCTCTCTTCTCTAGCAGTACGAAATACTTGTGCTACTTCTCTAAGTTTTGGATGGGTAGAGAATGCTCCACAATCGTTGATATTACCATTAAGAACCAACTCATCTGGTTGGTATTCTTTTAGAAAGTCAAAGAACTTTTCTAATACTTCCACGTCGTGGAAAGGTATATGCCAGTCAGAAGTTATTACCATACTTCGTTCGCCCTCTGGGTCGCTAACTTTATCGACTTCAATCTTAGGATTATTCTCTAACGAATTGAAATACGGGATTAAACTTTCTACTAAACTTTTTGTTGTATATGGCGGTAGGGTATAGTTCCCATTTCTTAACTCAGCCCTTGTTGGTTTGCCTACTAGGCAATACCAGTTATAAACTTTTTCTATATCTAGTGATAGCTCCATTTAGACCCCCAAAGGTTCTTTCATAACTTCTCTTAGGAGGGACTCGAACTTATCACAATCTTTTAAACATTCAATATAACGTAGTACTTTAGTATATACTTCTAATCTATCTGTAGAACTAAACGAATACATAGGACCTATAACATCGTTTACTACTTCAATACAAGTAATACTTCCTTCTGTTGAAATCTTTAGACTTAAACTACCATCTAGTTCTTCTAATTTTTTTGTTAACTCAAATATCATATTTATAACCTCCTATATTATTATTATAACATATCCTCTTATAAAACTTGTTATTTGTCAAGGGTCTGTTTCAAATTCTTTAAACCAATATAACCAATTATACTTTTAGCAATCTTATAATCTATACTATTCTTATCTAACTTCTTGTAGTTAATTAAATATTCTCTAATTGGTTTTAAATCTATACTACTATCTAAATACATACTATTATCCTATATTATTATATTATATTATATTATATTTAATCCTCTACTTATATTTAATATTATCTTCCAACCCAAAAAGAAAAAAGGGAAAAAGAAAAACTATTTTAATTATACCACATATACCTCAAAAATTTGTTATTTTGCAACCCTATAATTTAAGACCTCTAGGAAGCCATTTAAGACGTACTACTATCAATAATGATAACTTATACCTAAAACCAATTTAACCCACCTTATTGGGGAGCGTAGCCACCTTAAATTAAATTTACGAAGCGAGCCTCACTAGTATACCATCCTACTTATCTAAATATAGTATATTTAATATTAAACTATTAATACATATTTTTGGTTTAAATATATTTATCTAAGGTAGTCTGGTATACTTAGATGGGGATTAACCCCTTACATCTAGTAGCTACCCTTTACCCCCGCTCGGCGGGGAAGGGCATACCCTGTATATAATTAATATATTATAATATATATAGTATAGTATTATATACATATATATATCTATATATAATTATACATACTTATATATATAAATATATATAGCGGGTATTATATATATAATAGTATAGTATATAATAGTATATTAATTATAATACTATATATAGTATATTATAGTATTATAATATATATAAATATATATAGTATAATATAATATATAATATAGAATATAATAATATATAATATATTAGTATATTAATTATAAACAATCCCAACTAACCCCCTTTAAATATCTAGTGGTATTTATTTTATTAATATTGCAATAATCGAATATGTTTAAAGTATAATTATATTTTATACCTCTAGGGTATATCTCAATTGTATATGGTATTCTAATATATTTAGTTCTTTTATTAGTAATCAATTGTATAGTAGTAATATTATCATCATTCCCTATACTCTTAATAGCTTTTAGATATTCCATTGTATAACCTCTTTATAACTTACTATAAAATTATTATACTATATAAAATATACTATGTCAAGTATTATTTATAATTATTAAGTTTTGTAAATTTATAAATAAAAGTATTGACTTTATATTTTTTATGTTGTATAATACTAGTATGAACTTTGAAAAAGCAATATATATTATTAAGTAGTTACTACTTTATATATTTATATAATTATTAAGATTTGTAAATTATAAAATAAACTACTTGACAATATAAAAAAATTATGTTATACTAAAAGCATAGGTTATACAAAAAGACATAATAAAAAACTCCATAACACGCACTATTTATTATTTGACTAAATAAGCGGTATAAGGTTGCGAGGTTTACGACACTTCCTAGTCAAATTTTATTTAAAAGTTAAGGGGTTGACAATTAAAAACTTTTATAGTATAATAAAATTATCAAAGGTTACAATTTAATAAGAGGTTACAACAATGAGTAAGAACTCTAACAAGTTGCAACTATCTACGCAATTAAAAAATGCGTATTATGTTGCAAAAGCTAGTGGATACTGCTCCAATAGTCCAAAGGGTAACGCATTAAAGCAAATTAGTGCTAGCCCTATGGAATCTATTGAGCAAGAGTGCAATAAACCGTTGCAATCGGCTAGTTGGGTGTCTACCCGAAACAAACCACGCCAAGAGTGGTACTATAATCAAGACCGCAAGTACGGTGTATATAGAGCTGTAGGTAATCTATGGCTTTGTAGAGATAGGCAAACTCATCCCGAACTTAGCGAGTGTGAGCGTGAACAGCTAAAGCTGTATAGGCAACTAAAACGTGAGTATGAGCGTGAGCAAAAGTTATTGCGTGGGGAAATAGTAGACGATACCGTAGTAACCAAGCAAGAAAAATTACAAGCTGTAGCTAAAAAGCAAGCTATAAAATTACTTAATGGGTTGACATGCGCACCTAGATATGATAGAATATATAAGGGGGTATAATGTATAATTCGATATCTCAAGAAATAAATATGGGCGATAAAATAACATATACGCAGATAGGCGGTACTGGTAAACGCTATTTATTAGAGGGCGAAGTAATCGGCTTTACTGACAAAAAAGTTAAATGTTATTTCCCAAAATGGAGTCTAATGACTTTAGCTCCAGATTTCATTACAGTAGTTAGCAAAGCTGTGAGGTAATTATGACAATTGCAGAATTAAGATATGGTGGCAGGAATTCTTATCCTGTAGAATTTATCACAGAACTTCCCGAAGATAAAATATTGATACTAATACATAAAAATAAACAGGATGTTTATATAATAACAGATATTATTAATAACACTAGAATACCAGTAGCATTAATAACTCCACTATGTTGTGTTGATAAAAAAGTCAATATGGAATCACAAGTACCGCTGATGAGTTTGTTTGATAATTATAAAGTGTTATCACTATCTCACTTTAGTGATATTAGAAAAATTATTAGTAGCGAATTCTATGATTAATAAATAAGAGGTTAACACATGGGAATACAATTAGATAGCGATATTGCAATAAGATGTATAACACATATCATTGACAGTAAAATAAACTATGGAAATGGTGACGCAGTAAAGGATATATTAGCTATTATAGACGAGCAAGGTGGCGACTATATATTACAAGAAATAATAGAGAGGTTGAGTTAATGAGAACAACTAGAGTATTTTGCGACCATTGCGGAAAAGAGATAAGCAAGGCATATAGAAATACTAGAATTAAAATTGAAGTCCGAGATAATGGAGAATATACAAGACAAGATTTTTACGATAAAGATTTTGAGTTATGTCATAGTTGTACTTTACAATTAAACGATTATATAAATAAGTATTTTGGGGGTTGCAATGTGGTATAATATAGGCAAAATTCTAGCACTTATAGTTATTATTGAATTAGTTTTGTTTACGAATAAATTTGTGGATAGTGCTATAAAAAATTATCAACGTCATAACGCAAGCGTTGCTTTATTAGAGATAATTGATGAGGAATTTTGATTATGAGAAAGGTTGAGATAGGTATTGATAACATACAAGATATTTATTTGCGGATACAAGGCGACGAGTTGCGGATAGATGATGAGACTAATGATGGTGTGATAGAGTGTGATATTAAGAACCTACGAGAGACAATAAAGATTATAGAGGGAGCTTATAAAAAGCATAACGATTTAAGACATCATGTATATGGTTGCGGTCGCAATACGATACAGTTATCACATTATCAGAATAGTATTGGAAAAGAAGTTTTCCTAAGTAATTATATAATAATATCCCATATGCCAGCAATTATAAAGATGTTGAAGAGTGTAAAGGTCGAGAAGGTAAAATATATTTTAAATAAGGATAGCTTGCTTGGCTTGGGTATAAACGATTTAATATATTTAAAACAAACAATGAAAAGAAGAAAAAGAGTTTCGACTGATAATAACGGTTGTAAATATATAGAGGTATAAAGATGTTAGACTTATCAAAAGTTCCAGTTGTTGACAGCCATGTCACAATACGTAGTTATAGGGCTATAAACAATGAAAGATGTATAAAGTTAGAAGATACATTCTCTAGCTCTATACTTTATTTACTAGAGTCAAAATTTAATAAATGTTTTAAAGTATTGAAAAATATATTAGAGCATGAAGATGAGTATGCGGGATGTTTTGCTAGCGCTAGGGGACATAAGTGGTTTAGACTTAGAGATATAGATTTTTCATTAAGCGGTGGCGATTATTTTATGGTAGATAGAGTACCTATATACGTAGAAATGTTTAAACATATTAGTAGATACAAGGTCTGTTTAGATAGAGACAGTTTATTATCTCAAAATATTGATGTGTTAGAAACTGTTAACAAGGAAATTAAAAGACGTAAAAAGCTAAGGAAAACAGAAGGTTTGCCGTATTTAAGTTTGTAATAGTTATGGTATTATATATTTATATAATGCTAGTTGTACAATAAAAAAAAGAAAGGAAAGAAAACCATGAGAGAAGTAGTAGCACAAACAACACAACTTACAGTAGACAATTTAGATTCTACAAAAGGTTATGTAATGGATGGCAGAAAAGGTAAATTTATTATCGCTAGAGATACTGATGGTAAGTTTATTTGGGTACGTTTAAACCCACCAAAAACAACTGCTAAAGCTGTTAAGTCTTATTCATCACTTAAAGAAGCTGTAAAAGATAAACTAGACAGAGGATATCAAGTGTTTGAATATTCAGAAATTGAGGTAATGTAATACTATAGGGGGTAGAAATACCCCCTCCTTCCTACACTTATTAAAGGAGAAAAGCAAATGGCAAAATGTAAACATTGTGGTTCTAGAAGAAGTTTGATTACCATAGAAACTGGAGAGTATATATGTACCAATTGCTATACAATATTTCACTACGCATCATGTAGATGTGGTAGAATTTTTTTAACAGAAGAAGGTAAAGAGCGTTGTGATATATGTGAGGGTAATATATATGAGTTGTCTTGCAATGATTATTCGACCAAACCTAGAACTGAATTCAAATTCTATAATAAAGGTGGAGTTGAATGTAGCTACAAAAACCAACCTAAAAAAAGATACTTTGGTTTAGAATTAGAGTACAGCTATGTTGACCCAGCACAAGTAAGGTTAGCTAATAGCAAGCTATACAATGATAGATTTTTATATAACAAGAGAGACGGTAGTTTATATGGCGGTGGAGTAGAAATAGTTACTGCTCCTATGGATATTGATACTATTAAAAAATATTTCATTAAAGAAATGGAAGATATATTTGATTATGTAGCAACGGTAGACGAAGAAGAAAATACAAATTATAATGCAGGTGTTCATATCCATGTAAACAAAAACTCAATACCACCTATGGATTTGTATAAAGTCCACGCATTATTAAACCTACATTGTACCGATGAAGAGAGAAAAGTTTTATATTATCTATGTGGAAGAAGTGATATATATGGAGGTTGTGATGACCATTATTTTAAAATAGGGTCTTCCAATTCTCTCGTATATAAAAATAATAGTGGACGACATATAGCTTTAAATACAAGAAATAGTAACACATTTGAGTTTAGATTATTTAAATCTACATATGACAGTAAAGAGTTGTTATCTTATATAGAACTTGTTGAAAAGTTATTAGAGTTTGCTAACGCCCATGGTATGGTAGACATGAGGATATCTAACTTTATATTATGGTTAAGATATAATACTGAAAACAAGGTCTTGTCCGATAAACTCAACAAGGTGTTCGAGAAATATCAAATTGATTATAATCGTCTAGTAGTTAATAGCAAAGATATGATTATAAAATTGAAGGGTATAAGTTACAAAGACTACCCTAGACTTATTTCATATATCGAAGATAGAGGAGCTAGATGCTTAGATGGATTGCGCCATATAGATTTTAGATACTATTCAGATTGGAGCGAGGGTGTTCCTACAAATAATCTAAGCAAAAAGTTATTAGAAGTTTATAAAAAAGTATTGATTAGTAAAATAATGAAAGAGGTTAAGAGATGTGCATAGCGATATTAAAACCACAAGGTAAATCTTTATCAAGAGAACTGCTTTATAATTGCTATACAAATAACCCAGACGGATGTGGATTTGCATATCATACTGGCGATGATGTAGTTATAAATAAGTTTATGGACTTTGAAGATTTTTATAAAGAGTATGTTAAGTATGATGGCAAGTATACAATGTTAATCCACTTTAGAATTGCCACCCATGGGGCAATTGAATTAGACAACTGTCATCCATTTGTACTTAACCATAGAATGGCTTTAATACATAATGGAATTATTGCTGGATATGGAGACAAGGCAACTAAAAGTGATACAAGAGATTTTATAGATAAAGTAATTGGAAACATCTCTTGGAAGATGTGGAAGAACCAATCCTTCTGCGAGCTTGTTGGTAATGCTATTGGATATAGCAAGTTGGCTATACTAGATAAGACTGGTGGGTATGTTATTATTAATGAGCAAAAAGGTTTGTGGGAGGATGGAGTTTGGTTTAGTAATTCTTCTTTTAAAACAACAACTAAAAAATATACATATGGAAAACAAACTTATTTAATTGATAATAAAGTTGATAACAAAAAAAACGAAGAAAAGAAAGACGACGTAGAAGACTTGCAAGAATATTATGATAGCCTATGGGCTAACTCCCAGTTTATTTATAAGTGTGGCGACTGTGGTAAAGAATGGTATGATAACGGCTACACATGGGATGTAGAATGTGGTGGCTGTAAGTCTAGCAATTGTTATGAAGTAGGGTATGTATATAATGGAAAAGAAGAGAGATACTCGACTCCTCTTGAGATAAATAAAAAATATAGTTACTGTTAATTAGAAAGGATTTAATTATGTTTACATTCACTTGTGAAAAATGTGGCGGTCAGTTCTATAGTAAAGTAGACCCTAGCGGTTGGCGCCATACGATATGTAATAAGTGTAGTGGCAAGCCTTACAAAGACCTTCCAGTTGAAGGTGGCGCACCTGCTCCTACATACCAACCAAAACCAGTCCCTACAGCTAAGCCTAGCTATGGACAAGTTACATATAATAATGTAGCTCCAACTCAAGTTAAAAAAGAATTTGATTTAGATAGTTACATTACAGATATGTTGATAGTATACGAGGCTATTAAGATAGAGTGTGATAGAAGAAGATTGACTATACCAGAAGAGAATTTATGCAACTGGACTACAAGTATTATGATACAGAAAGCGAAGGGTTAATATGGGTTTGATTAGTATTTTAGAAGATGCGTTTGATAACACGTGTGATTTTGTAGCAGATATGCCAGACCACATTGTAAACGGAATTGAGTCTGCCGTTGACGGATTTGATAATTTATTAGATTGGTTAACATCATAGGAGGTGGTATGGAAATGTTACAGGCTTTAGTGCAAGGTTTTGTTTTCGGTATTATGACTATACTAACAGCATACTTTGTATTACAATTAATACAGTTGTTTAGAATATTAGGGGGTAAATAATGTACATACTTACAGATGAGGTATTTAATAAACTTGTTGGTGGAGAGTTTGTGCAAGTAATAGAAGTTATGAAGGTACAACCTAACGCTCCAGTTAGAAAACTATACAACCTCCAGTTTGATTACTTTAGCTATGAGGGGTTTAGAAAATTCTACAATAAAGTAATGAGTAAGATAATTGACGGGGTGGTTTATTATAACGATAATAATATTATAGGTCGTTCGCTTAAACAGATGGTTGAATATTCTAATGAGAAGAAGTAATAAAGATATACTAATTGATTATATACTAACGCTTAGCGATAAAGAATGTAGAGATGGGTGGTTTATATTACAAAACAAAACAGTTCCAAGCGAAGAGAAGTTAGAGTTTGATTTGGTCAAGCTAACACAACAAGAGTATGATAAACTTATTTGGATGTGGGGCAAGGTTAAGACCGACAGATGTGTTGAGATACTTAACGAGTGGTTGAGAGATAGAGATATTAGTAGACCGCTCCACCACTTTAGACAATTAACTGGTTGGGTAGAAACTAAATACTACAGACTTTATCCAATGGATGATAAAGGTTTGAAGTATAATCAAGATATAGATACAATGTGGAAAGCTAAGAAGTATATAAAAAGAATCCCGAAAGAGCTATGGGATTATGATAGAGAAGTTAGATTTTATGTAGAGAAGTTTGGTAAAAGTGTTTTGTCATAATGTAATGTTTTGTCATAATGTTTTAACATTTTTGATTCTCCTTTCCCTTATTATGCGGGGTAGAGACAAGGCTACCCCTTTTCTTTAGATTTGATTTGTGATAGTTGGATTTTCTAGGCTACAGTTCTACTCCTTACGACTCCCTTTCTTTACACGCTGTAGCCTTTTCTTTCGAGGGTAGGTCGAAGTAGTGAGGCGCTAGCCGTGGCAGGGGCTAGAGAAGTAGGTGCAATTCCTACACTCTCGATTAATTTAAGAGGTAATTATGTTAGATTATAGTAAAAGTTTTTTAAATGATGCAGAAAAGATGGTAGACTTTTTAACACTACCTAAGCTAGAATTTTTAAAATCATATTCATATATAACAGACGAAGAATATATAACAACGCTTGCACATTTTGCAGAGGTATACGACTAATGGATGTAGAAAAAGAATTGAAAGCTATTAGATATTTATTAAATGATATTATATTATCTATATATAATTTAAACGTAGCGGTTAACGAGTTAACTCCAGATAAAAGACAACGCAAATTACGTGACCCTAATGCAGGTGGCAACACAATCTCATTTGATTTGTTTGCAATTAAGAAAGAAGTCTATGATGATTTGGTTAATACTTATGGTATTGATATTGTCAACCAAGCCTGTGTTAAGCTAGATGAGTTTATAAAGGTTAACCAATACACTCCTTATGGTGCGCCTACTCATGCGTTGAGAAGAAAGTTTATTAAAGAGGTTTTATATGATAGAGATAGTAAGCGCTCCTAATGTATTGACTCCAAGTGAGTATAATGTATATAAGTTGCTAGTAAGTGGTTACACATACAAGGATATTGCATTGACCCTTGTTATTGCGCCATGTACTGTGACTACTCATGTTATTAGTATATACCAAAAGTTCAATGTTAATTCTAGAAGTGAGTTGATGGCTATGAGAATTAAAGAACTTGAAGGTATTATTGATAAGATGAGAAGCAACCTTAGTTGTACGAGGACATAATCAATAATCTACATTCCAAGGTAATTCTATTTCGTATTAAATCCATATAGGGGAACGTCCTCCCCCTATTGGTAGGTTGTTAGAGAGGTAAATGATATGTTATCAAAAAAAGTTTGCGATGATATAAAGCAAAAATCATTTTATAAAAATGGTATTATCAATATAGGGAATATCTTAGAGTTAGTTGTAACACATGATTGTATAGATGTGTATAAACATGTAGACCAAAGTAAAATAGGCGATGGTTATAATTGGGATAATGATTATATAACTACAATATATATGGGGTAATGATATGAGTTTAAAAAATCCAAATTGGTTCGATAGACAAGATAGAGAATTGTACCAACAGTTATTCTATATGAGAAGTAACGAGTATAAGATGAATGAAGATGAGTGGGAATTCTGTAAGACAATGTATCATATGGAAGAATATGCTTGTGGCTTAGATGGAGATTAATATATGAACAGAGAGAAGTTTAATAAAAGTTTTATAATTATGTGCATGAACCGAACATGTGAATGCCAGAGGGAATCGTTTGACCCGTACTGCGATTATACACAAGGAGTATATGATGGACTTATGTGTATAGCAGATGACTTAGGTATTAGTTGCGAGAGGGGCGAGACAAATTGTAGGTTCTTTGATTGTGAGGATAATAATGGATGTAAACAAATGTAAAACTTGTGTAAATTATGACTCTTTCTTTGGCAGTTGCGATTTATGGGTGGAAGAAGTTTATCTCGGAGAGGGCGAAGAGGAACTGAGACCAGCAAGGATAAGTAGTGTAGACGAAAAAATGTGTAACTATGAACGAATGGCAGGTAACAATGAATAAATATTTAGATGAGTTAGAAAGTGATATATCAGAGTTACGTACTAGACTAGATTACGTAGAAAGTTCGTTTGACAATATGAAAGAAGATTTTGAATATATGGAAACGCAGTTAGAGGATATAGAATCTGTTGTAGATAGTGTATGCTTAACAAGAAAAGAGATAATTGACAGAATAAAAAACATTTTATCGAGGTAATAATGAAAAATTTAGTAATAAAAACACGCGGTGGAAATAAGTATTTTTATCTCAATAGCGTAGTTATAAATGGGCGTATAGAACACATAGTTGCTGGGTTTAATACGGGAGTAATAATAACTTTATTAGACGAAGGTCTAGAAGTTGAGACAGAAAGTTTAGTTAAGATGAGGTTAGAGTACAATGACAGATAAACAGATAATAATAGATGGTGTAGATGTGAGTGGATGTTCATTCTATGAGGATAATCCTAAATATAGAATGTGGGAAACTTGCGACTGTATGCGTACTATGATTGACCAGTCGGGATATGATGAATTAGCTGGGGCAGAGTGCAGGGGATACAACTGCTACTACAAACAACTCAACAAGCTCCAAAAGGAATTACAAATAGTAGATGAGCGTAATAAAACATTAGAAGATATAGAAGCATTCAGATTAGAAGAATTGGCGACACTAGATGATTTAAGAGACGAAAATAATAATCTTAAAGAAGAGCTAGAACAAGAGAAAGCTTTAAAAGAAACTTATCTTGCTTGCTATAAAGCTAAGCACAATGATATAGAAGGTAAGTTGTTTAAACTCACACAAATACTTACTGATATAAAAGAGATTGCAACTCATTGTATGAAACAAGATATTTGTACAACTTGTAACAACAGCGATAAATGTCATATAGAAGATGAGGAGATACCAACATATGATGTTTGCAAATTAATCCTACAAAAAATAAACGAGGTAGAAGATGAGAATAATAGAAAAATATAAACAAGTAATGGTAGGAATAATTTTAATAGTTATTGGAGTAGCTTGGTTATCTACAGCTAATTATGATGTACCTGTATGGACATCATGTTTAATAGTAGGAGGATTGGTTGCAATAAGCGAATGTGAGGTAGAAGATGAATAGATACGAAGAATTTTGTTTTGATTTAATAACAGTAATGGTATTTGTATTTGTTCTATGTTTATGTATAGGAGGTTAATATGGATGATTTAGATATTTTAATTTGGTTTTGCATTGGTTTAATAGCTGTAATTGCAATAGCGGGATAAAGAGATGAACCATGTTTGTATTAGTGGTAAGGTTAGTGGCGAGATTGTATCCGACATAGATAGAAATATGCCTTGCACAACTTTCACTATCAAGAACCTTTACCATTCGGATAAAACTAATATAATCTCCACAAGCTATATAAGATGTATAGCATATGGTGGGTTAGCAGAGTATTGTTACAACGAGTTGTACGAAGGGGCTAGTATATTAGTTACAGGTCGTGTATTAAATAGAACTTATGTATGTAATAATACTAAGATAGATAGATTATATATAGGTTGTAACACAGTAAGTAAACTGTTGCAGGAGGAATACTGTTAGAATATGGAAATAAATGATGATATGTATAAAGACTTAGTTGGTATATGTTTGGTAGACAATCAAAGAATACCTTATATAACAACTAAAATAAAAGTAGAAGAGTTGCCTAAAGGAGCTTGGCGTGAAATTTACAAAGCCGTAGTAGACTTGTATAATATTGGCGTAGAGGTAGATATAGTAACCGTAAGTAATAGACTACTTAATACATCCAAACTAAAAGATATAGGTGGAAGACAAGTTGTCAACGACTTAGCTCTCAACGCTCCATCTTCTAGGTATACAAAAAAGATAGTTGAAGAGGTATTAAAGCAAACTTCTTTCAGAAAAATCTCAACGCTATTAGACGAGTTTAAAGATAGTGTTAATGAGTCTAGCGATGTTAATACAACTTGTATAGACTACTGTAGCAAGATATCTTCTATTATAACTGGTAGCCAAGCAGAAGATAATATAGAAACAATATCGGCAGGTTATGACGAAGTCATCTCAGATTTATATACTTCTAGAGATAAAGGTTGTATCGGTTTAGATAGCGGGTTTCCTTCTTTAAATATTATACTAGGTGGTTTACAAAAAGGTAAGATGTATATTATCGGAGCACGTCCTTCTATGGGTAAGTCTGCGTTGGCTATGAATATATCAGAACATATAGCTCAAGGTAGTAACGTATTGTTTATATCTTTAGAGATGAGCAAGAAGGAATACGCACAACGTCTTATGTTTAGTAGAGCTGGGGTAGATGTTAACAAGGTTAATACAGGTAGTCTTACAGAAGAAGATATCCTTAGAGTTAAAGAACAGAAAGAATACCTAGATAAACTAAATCTATTTATAGAAACACGTACGCCTTGTAAGGTTAGCGACATAGAGCTTGCTATAATTAATCTACAGTCTACAAGAGGTAGTTGCGATTTGGTTGTTGTTGACTATCTACAGCTATTGTCTCCATCTAATAAAGGAAATAAGAACAGAGAGGTAGAGGTAGCTGAAATATCAAGAGAACTCAAATCTCTAGCGGTTAAATACAACGTACCAATTATTGTATTATCACAATTGTCTAGAGCTCTAGAGTCAAGGGAAGATAAGCGCCCTATGTTGAGCGACTTGAGAGAAAGTGGAGCTATAGAACAAGACGCTGACGTTGTTATGTTTGTTTATAGAGATGAATGGTATAATCCAGATAACCCTATGAGCAGAGGTAGGGGCGAGTTGTTGATTAGAAAGAACAGGGGTGGGGTTAACAATAGAGATGTGTATATGTGTTGGCAACCATCAAGAGTTAAGTTCACAGAAGAGATAGCATATTAGGAGGTTTATGAGTTACTTAGAATGTTTATTTTATTTTATAGTTACAATCGTTGTTATAGAGTTATTTATTGAATTCTGTAAATGGATATATAGATTATGCTCTCCAACAGACTGGGAGGTTCCAACTTATGTTTATTGATATAAAAGACCCAGATAGCATAAGAGAGATAAATACTAGCAGAGAAGTTGATGGCTTTTATTTGTTAGAGATTGTATTCGATAACGACCACGTGATGGTTTATGGGTTCCCAAATCTAAAGGAATTTATACGTGGGTATACTGAGTTTATGAATAAATACAGAGGTATATAATGGACGAGACAGAGTATCTATTAGAAACAATTACTAGGATTAATGAGATATGTAACAATGTGTTATATAAATCTTATGATAGTAATATAGCAATACGAACTATTAAATATATATTAGCTGGAGGTAATGATGAAATTTATATCACCAATGAAGGTCTTGGCTAGTAAGCGCAAGATGTTGCGTTTAAACCTTAACGAATACCGCAACACGCATTACAGGATACTTAATAACGCTAAGATAAATTACAAAGAGGTTATGAAAAAACAAATAGAAAAAGCTAAGCGTCTTGGTAAAGCATTGTTTGTATACACAGTATACCCTGGCAGTAAGCGTAGCTTTGATATAGGCAATATATGTTGCATCCATGAAAAGTTCTTTGAAGATGCTTTTGTAGAGCTTGGCAAGCTGGAAGATGACAACGCTAATTTCCTACCACTTGTTGTGTATATGTATGGTGGGATAGACAAAGATAACCCTAGGGTTGACATAGAAGCGATGGAGTTAAACAGAGAAAGTATTGACAAAGTTGTAGCAATGATGTATAATATAATTGAGGAGGTTGACGATGAGCAAGTTTAATATAGTAGATATCCATTCAATACAAGAATGTTTGGTAGCTTACAAGAGTTTATTACAATGGATACCAATAACATGTGTGGAAGAGATGGATTTAAAAGAAGAACGTCTTAGGGTTGTTGACTATTTGAGCGACAAATGCGATATTGTACTAGGAAGATTATCAGAAGAGGGTAATACTAATGAGTAGAGCAATTATAGATGTAGATAGTTTTTTATACAGAGCATCTCTCACATGTAAAGAACTAGTAGAGATACAAAAGAATATATTTTACGAGGTATACAATTTGAACACAGCATTAAAATACTTAAATGAAATAGGCAAAGAGTTTGCTAATAGAACTGGATGCAATGAGTTTGTGATGGTTACTGGAGGAGTTGGTAAGAACTTTAGATATAGTATAAACCCAGAATATAAAAGCAATAGGAAGAAGGTTGCAAAACCTATTATGTTGGATAAAGTTAGAGAGATGGCATTTGCTACGTTGCCCATGGTTTATATTAGCAATCTAGAAGCCGACGATACATGTAGGTATCTATATGAGGATGATGGGAACAATGTTATAGTTAGTATAGATAAAGACTTAACAACATTCCCTAGTAAGATATATAATCCAGACACCGACCATATAAGATATATAAATGACGCGCAAGCTGAAAGTAATTTTAAACGCCAATTGTTAACTGGAGATAAATGTGATGGGTACGACGGACTGCCTGGCGTAGGTCCCGCTACAGCTAATAAATTAATACTTAACGGTATAACAATAGACGAAATTGCTCAGATGTATGTCGAGAAAGGCTTAGGCTTGGAAGAGTTTGAGAAGGTATATAACTGCGCCAAGATACTAGGTAAAGCTGATTACAAAGATGGTATAATAAGTCTATACGGAGGGAAGAAACTTGACACAAGAACCCTTACAGATAACAAGTAAAAATATACTAGGCTGGATTAATTTAGCTTTACAAATATGTGATATTGAAGAAGAAGATAGAAAGAAAGTGGAAGCCTTCTTAAGGCGCAGAGATATAGCTAGAAGACAAAAAGAAATAGATGAGTATTGGAGGTAGTGTATGATACAAGTAGAAAAAGTAATAGAAGTAATACTTGGGCTGGTTATGATATACAAAGGCGAAGTCCAGTTTGGTTGCACGCTTCTAGCATTTGGCTTAATAACTTTTAATATAAAACTATAGGAGGTGGTGATGGTAGATATAGCAATGTGCAATAGAAGAGATTGCCCACAAAAAGATACTTGCTTTCGGTATCTCGCATTCCCAGATGAAATGCAGAGCTACATAGTAATAGATAAACCTATACTTGATGGCGATTGCGACCACTACTGGAGATGTAGAAATAAGAAAGAGTTGAAGTTAATGAATAAATGGAATAGATAAGGAGGTAATAATGACTATTCTAGACACTAAAGAACTATTTGATGACACAGGTTGTTTACCTATTTGGGGACATATGAGCGCGAGCGGTAAGCCGTATTATACGTTCCAACTTACAGATAAAGATAAGTATATCTTTTTCCCTACTACTATGAGCAATCCTAAAGCACCTAAGTTTCAACTAAGGAAAGTTGACAAGGAAAAGCAAGGAGCGGAGGAGTAGCTTCGGCTATTCCCTCCACGTTACTTAGAGATGTGATAGAATTATTTGGAGGTAAGATAATAGAATGAGTACAGAAAAAGGTGTAAAACTAGACGAGGGGAAACCTAGATTAGATTTAGTATTGGGTGACTTCGCCGATGCGCTATGGTGTGTTGGAGCAGTAGGTACATATGGGGCTAACAAGTATACTGATAAAGGTTGGCAAGAAGTAGATAATGGTTTAGAGAGATATGGTAATGCCATGTTAAGACATTATCTTAACTATAGAAAAGGTATAATGTTTGATGCAGAGAGTGGGTTAGCCCACTTAGGACATATGGCATGGAACGCATTAGCTATACTACAATTATATTTAATGCCACATATGACTCCAGAATGTTTAGCTTATGAGCCTGGTAGTATAGTAGAAATGCCTAGTGACCATGAAGACTTTAGACCTATTATAGCACACGAAGGATGGGAAAAGCTTATCCGTGATAGTTTTAAAGGAGAGGTTAAACCAGAGGAGGAAACCATCCCTATATATAAACCAATGAAAGATATATGTAGATGCGAATTTAAAATGGAATAGATAAAAAAAATAGAGCCGTTGGAATTATCCTTCGGCTCTTTCTGTTTTTATATTCTTTCCTTATACCATTTTATTTTATTTCTAAACCATTCTCCACATTGCCTTGCTCCATATACTGCTACGCAAGGTAAGGTTATAAAGTCTTGCTTGCCTTTACTTGTAGTAGTTGGATGAGCTTCCCCAAATTCTGCGTGGGTAAATATTGTCTTACTTGTTATCGGAATCCCATAGGTTGAGCTTAAACTTGCCACCAACTTGCACATAGCCTCTAGCTGTATACGTTTTATAGGATAGTCTTTATCCCACATACAACATATAGCAACCCCTATATTACCAGTATTCCCTCCCCCGCAATGACGAGCATACTTCCCGTCTTTTGTGTTTATGTTGTCTAGCGGTTTATACTTGCCTGGATGGACTACTCCATCTCCATCTATTACATAGTGGTATGCTTCTTTGTCTGTAGAGTTAGGTTTATACACCCCTCCTGTATAATGGAGGGTTATTTTGTTTAAGCTTGCCATGCTCTCTCCTTTAGTAATAAAACTTATTTAACAATTCCCACGTTGCTCCATCATTCTCGTCTAGGGGTTGAAATAACACTTGTTGTTGCCCAGGCAATTGAGGTAAATACCTACCAGCAAAATTATCCCATCTGTCTCTAATTTGTCCTCGTAAATCTAGACCCATGTAAGGGTTAGGAGCTCCTTGCCCAAACAACATTCTGGCAACTCTTTGTACATCATTCATTCTATTCATTGTATACTCCTTTAAATATCATCTAAAAAGCTAGCGCCTAGACCTAAAACGGCGCCTATTGCTGTACCCCAGCCTGGAAGTATTGAAGTGCCCATGAGAGCTCCTTGTCCAGCTCCTTTTAAGGCTTGCATAACATCACTATCGTTTTTACTGTCTATACTAAAGAAGGCTTGAGGAACATCGTCCTTAAAACTTCCTCCTTGTATAGCAGTAGAGCCAGCATTTACTGCCCCCATAATAGCTGGCAGGTACGGTCCTACTCCACTTCCAGCTCCAGCTCCAGAAGAGCCAAACATTTTATATACGTCAAAACCTTTTTTACCTAGTCCAAAGATATCGCTAGCATATTCGCCAACTTTTCCACTATCTCCAAAACCATTAAATGTTGGCATAGATTGTGTTGGCAAACCATATTGGCTATCTTTATTGCTATTGCTATTACTGTTACCAAATAGTCCACTAGCTATATTTCCAAGTGAACCTAGACTACCTATAATAGAAGAAGAGTTGCTTTGCTTCTTTTTATCTTCTTCATCGTCATCAAATACACCCTTACCTAATGAGCTATATACTGATGAGTAGTCTATCTTTGGTTGTCTATAATTTAAACTATACATTTACGCAAACCTTTCTACTACATAATCCCAAGCGCACTTACAAAGAACGCCTACGGTAATACATATACCCATAGCAGTATTTTTAAAATACTCTAGAGCAGTAACCCTTTTATTTAAATCATCATGGTAGTCTTGCAGTTGTTGTTGTAATTTTACTACCTCATTGTATATTAATATACATTTATCTTCCATAAAACCTACCTTATATTTTACTATAGTATATAATACTATATACTATATTTTACTACTTTGTATCTATCTTATCTATATATAATTTATTTAAATCTAATTTATCTTTACCACTAAATAACCAACCTATATTAAAATTTACTCCTAATCTATATAGATTATATATATAACTAGGTATACCACTATCTCTCATACATCTTTTAAATAGGCTATTGCAATTATTAAAAGTTATATCTTCTATATGTAGATGTTCTATAGGTATATCTTTACAATATAATATACCCATAAACTTACTACATAAATACTCTTCTTCTATTGTATCTAAAGGTAGGTCTACTACTATTACTTGATGAAACTTGCAACCTATATCATGTAGATGGGAAGCTCTCACATCCCATTTATTTTTATTTATTCCTAAAGGTATAGTATAATCATCAGTAAGTAGTAATCTAGGAACTAGATATAACTTATCATATTTACTATCGTAATACAATTGGTTACTTAATGTTAACTTTTTATTAGGCTTATCATCTTGTATATAAGGACCTTTAGTAGTTAACCAAACCATAATTATTTACCTTTCTTTTTACCTTTACAAGCCATTACTTTCTCCTTTTAAATACTTCTCTAATATCAACATCAAACCTACCACATATACCTTTGATATATCTAATCCCATCTATAAACTTATTCTTAACATCTATAAATTGTGAAAGGTATTCTGCTATATCTTCTTTAGTAACAACTTCCAAGAGGGGCTTTGCACCCCTCTCTCTATTCTTAACTTTATCAGCTAGGAATAAGTTGTCATATGTTGTAGGTCCGCCTAGACTAGCTGGTATACCATGTTCTAGGCTAACATTCTTTTGTGTGAGTTTAACTTTGTACAAACCTTTTATATCTTTAGGTAGTAAACCTTTTCTGTATGCCGTCTTTAATGGATGGCTATACTGAAACGTCAGTTGGTTCGTCGGTTGTATTGGATTCGGTCTCATCGGTTTCCTCCTCTACTGGTAACAAATA
>JAEIGA010001409.1_pt1 | contig 37547 bp, 57 predicted proteins | sample 9270691 | NCBI WGS metagenome assembly JAEIGA01 (sample SAMN17057246, study PRJNA624740) | gut metagenome | biome: biome; isolation source: fecal sample | host: Bos grunniens | place: China: Xizang | collected 2019
ATCGGTGGCTCTCTCGATTTGGAGGGTACGCAGATAACCTCGCTCCCCGAGAACTTAACCACAATCGGTGGCTATCTCGATTTGCGTGGTACGCAGATAACCTCGCTCCCCGAGAACTTAACCACAATCGGTGGCTCTCTCGATTTGGCGAACGGTCAAAGGATAGAAAGATTCGACAGCACAAAGGGCAAATTGCCTACTATATTCCACTGGAAATATCACGACCGAGAGTATATCAAAGCCGATGGCATATTCCAGCGTGTATTGTCGCATAAAGGTAATGTATATCAGGTGCAGAATATCGGCTCTACGGATGTTGCATATCTCGTAGTAGGTGGTATCGACATTTGCGCTCACGGCTCAACACTTCACGAGGCGCACACTGCATTACAGGCAAAGATGCTACAACGCAAGTCAATCGAGGAGCGCATCGCAGACTTCAAAGCCGAGTTCGAGAGTGGCAAGAAGTACCCTGCATCGGAGTTTTTCAAGTGGCATCATATACTTACCGGCTCGTGCGAGTTCGGGCGTAGAGAGTTCTGCCGACAGCACCACATCGACCTCGACAACGACACCTATACCGTAGAGGAGTTTATCGAACTGACAAAGAACGCCTACGGTGGCGAAGTGATTAGACAAATCAAATAAATGCACCTTATTGTGGTATCTGGGAAATGGTGGTAATCCACCCAAGTATGCGAGAGCTTGCCAAAATCTCGCAACCGCTCTCGGATAGCCGACTATGATAGAGAGGTCGGAATAAATCGCTAACATCAGGGGTGCGACTCCCCACGAGAGCGCAGAGAACTTTTAACACTAAAAGGAATTATGACAAACATCAACCCCAACTACGAAAGCAGCCAGTCGCAATGCAAGGCGATTTTGGCGCACCTGCGAGAGGGCAAGACAATCACTGCAATCGAGGCTCTACGCCTATTCGGTTGCTTCCGCCTGACCTCACAAAGCGAGGCGTGGCAATCTCACGAAAGTACATTACAACGGACAACGGCAAGCGAGTGATGCAATACTCGTTGGCACAAAACTAAAAGCAGAATATGACACAAACAACACTACTTACAGCAAACGATGTGGCTCGTATTATGAGCATTTCGCTCCGAGCAGTATATCTCCTTGCGGAGAAAAGAAAATTGCCGTGTATCAAGTGGGATAGAAGCGTACGCTTCGACCCGGTAGATGTGGCGAAGTTCATCGAGGACAACAGGCGAGAGGCTATCGACATCGAGGCACTCGCAGATACAATGTGCGTTAATTAAAAACGAAACTAATATGCTAACAAATGTACTAACGATGCAGAATGCGTTGATGAATATGGCGGACTTGGTAGCGTGTGCCATCGTGAAGCGACAAAAGCCGATGGCGGACTTGGTATCACGCACAGCACTCGGCAAGGAGTTCGGGCGTGTGTGGGTGGAGAAGAACGAGGCGTTGGGTTTGCTTACAGGCAAACGCTCTGGCGCAGGCAAGAACTCGAAGATACTATTCTCACGACTTCAAGCGATGGCGTTGTGCGAGGCTGAACGCCAATGCAGAGCAGAAATCAAAGGTAAATACGCAAAGGCATAAAGATATGGCATATAGCGAGAAGAAATACGGAAAGGCTCGTTTGATAGGTGGAACGAGGGTGTTCCACGAGTTCGAGGATAGCGTGAAGGCTATCGAGTGGTACGAGCGTATGACGAAGGGGTGGCGCAGGCACTTCGTTACGGAGTGTATGATATACAACGATGCGGACTGCACCGATAAGATGCTGCGAGGCTTCGATATGTTGGCGTTCCGATGCGACACCGAGGATTATGGCTTTCACAAGTCGTATGCGTGGGCAAATGAGGGTAAATATGGCATCGAGGGTATGCCCGAAATGTTAAAACGACCGGAGCGATGCGAGAACGCAGAATAGTTTTCGAAAAGAAGGGTAGCAGATATGCGTGGAGCGAGGAGGAGATTCAAACGCTCCGTGATATGCACAGCAAGGGTTGTGACGATGAGCAGATAGCGCAAAGACTCGGAAGGTCAGTACATGCGGTAACGCTCAAGCGATGTGCGTTGAATCTGCCGAAACACAAGAAGGAGAGAGTGAAGATGTGCCATTTCGAGATACACGATGCTATGGCAGACTATCTTCCAAAATGGTGGGTAAATGAGTTAAAGAGAAGATGGAGAGAACAATTTACGAAATAATCGGTGCCATTCAGGCAAAGAAAGAGGAATATCGCATCGTGCCACCTTACGCAACATTTTTAGAGGTCAAGGCGGAGTTGCCGGGCAAAACCGATGGCGAGTTATACGCCCTGCTCGATGCAGAGGTGGATTGCGGAACTATCGTGCGCCACCGCACACTACAAGGGTACTCGTACTCGATTAACGAAGAATAAGCAGAAAATCAACGAAAATTCAAACAAAAAGAGCAAAAAATTTGGTGGTATGAAAAAGAGTTTGTACATTTGCAATGCGAACAACTCCAATAAGGAGAACATACATACTAAAAATACCGCTTTAAGCGTATTCTCTGGTGTCACTTCGGTTCTCCGTTGTGGGTTGTTCGCAAAACATATTCAGGGAGTACGCTCTCTTTTTGTACATACACGCAAAACTTGTTACACTATGCGAACAACCAACAAGCAAGCGACAAAGGCGAAGAATAGTAACCTTTTACGCGATTCAATTATCTACGCACTCGCAGGCGTAGGACTTCCACTACTTATCGCAGAGGCTGATAGCACTGTAATTCTTATCCTATCGAAGGTCGTAGGCGCATCGTGCCTACTGCTTGCCAGCGGTCTATTCTATGGTCGTAACGGCAACGATATGTCGAAGTTCAAGAACGAATACAACCACAACGATGTACGATAGACTTTTAGCATTCGCAGAGAGCCTGGAAACATATGTTGCGCAATGCGCAGAACTCTCGGCAAAGATAGAAAGCGACATAGATAGGTTGGAACGCTTAATTGAAAGGAGGAAGCACGATGATAAGCAACCAGGCAATAGATAAGATAGTCTATGACATAGACATATCTCCTAACTATTTCACCCAGTGGGAGGTGGTGGTTGAAAACCACACCATTCTCGTTCAAGCAGATGTCGATGATTGGTACAATCTTCGAGACCTCGAAGTGGATATCATTTCCGATGCCGATGGCGAGGAGGCAGAACTCCCCCGGGAGCAGTTCGACTATCTATGGCGAGAACTGCAAGCGAAACTCGACGAAATGGTTTTGAACGCAGCTTAAAAACGAATAAATATGAGAAGAATACTTACAGCTCCGATATACCCTATTCAGATAGAATACGAAGATGACGAGTATCTAAATATCAGTAGCAGATATGGTGGCAGAGCCTCCGAAAAGATATAGAGGACAAGCGTGTGCCAATCAAAATATACCTTAAAGCGAGTCTGTCGCTATAAGCAGGAGGAGATGCGATATGGACAGACTGTATAACCGCGAGGCAGACCTCGCACGATACGATGACGATGCGTATTATTATGGCGAATTTATTAACCAAAAATAAGAGAGTATGTGCAAATTCAGAACATTGAAAGCATCCGAGATTGAGGTCAGGGTGCAGAGCGTTAAGAATGGCAAGGCTACACATCTGCTATACATCGACAGCCGAGCCGTTACTAACTTGCTCGATGAAACCGTAGGCTCTATGAATTGGCAGAGCGAGTTTTACGAAGTCGCAGGGCAAACTATATGCCGAATTGGTATATGGGATCAGGAAAAAGGTTGTTTCATCTACAAGAGCGACACAGGCAGCGAGAGCAATATCGAGGGAGAAAAAGGCAAGATCTCCGATTGCTACAAGCGTTGTCTATCACGCTGGGGCGTTACCGAGTTATACTCTGCACCTCGCATTCAATTAGATGACGATGGCTATGGCAATAGTGGCTATTCGGTCAGCGAGATAAACATTGACGATGCTCGACAAATAACACACATTGTTTTAGTTAATCGCTTTGGCAAGGAAGTGTTCCGTTGGGATAAGACTGCACCGAAACCACAACCGGTACAACCACAGGTGCAAGTATCGCGCAAGATGATCACCAGCAACACCCTCGCCAACAAGGATCAGACCGACAAGATGCTTGCGCTCTTGGAGAGCGAGATGCGCAAGAGTGGCGATGGTATGCGAGATTTCTCGCCAATAGTGACTTTGCAACGGCTCGGTTTCGAGTTCGAGGCAGGGTGTATGGAGCGAGTGGCTAACCTATGGTATAGTTATGTAGAAACATTGAGAAATAAATAATATGGGAACAGGACTTTCACTTTACGAATTGACCTCGGAGCATCGCCTGATTTGCGATGCTATCGAGGAGGCAGAGGGCGAGATTACGCCCGAGATTGAGGCTATGTTGGCAATCAACGAAGAGAACTTTGTCGATAAGGCAAACGGATATTGCGAAATTATCACGAAATACGCCCAAATGGCGAGTATGGCGAGTGAGCGTATAGAGCAACTCCAACGAGTGAAGAAAGTGGCGGAAAACACAGCTAAACGAATGAAAGAGCGCATCGCTCAGGCGATGGAGGAGTACAACCTTCCAAAGGTGGAGATAGATACGCACAAACTATCGTTCCGCACAAGCAAAGCGGTGGATATTACCGATGAGGCGAAGATACCGAACATCTATATCAAGGTCGCTACATCGGTTGATAAAACGAAGCTCCGAGCTGACCTTATGGCAGGCGTAGTTGTCGAGGGCGCAGAGTTAAAGGAAAACAAATCACTTCAAATACGATAAGGGTATGATAAACAAAGTAATTCTATTAGGAAATGTGGGCGCAGATCCGGAGGTGCGTGCGCTCGATGGTGGCAAGAAGGTAGCGCGTATTCGCGTAGCAACAACCGAGCGTTACACCGACCAGCAAGGTAACAAGCAGGAGCAGACCGAGTGGCACAATGTAACCCTTTGGGGCGGTTTGGCAGATGTAGCCGATAAGTATGTGCATAAGGGCAGTCAAGTATATATCGAGGGTAAGATACGCACACGAGAGTACGAGCATAACGGAGAGAAGCGATATGCTACCGAGATTATCGCGAACGATATGAAATTGTGTGGTCGTGCGAAAGATGCGAATGAGGTGCCACCTACACCGCAGCCAACAGCGCAGCCTCAATCAGCACCGGTGGAGTTGCCACAACCGAGCTATGAGATGCCTTTCTGATGTATACGATAAGTAACGAAGATTTCCGAGTTGTGAGAGTGTTGTTGGGCGAACTGCAACGGCTCGAAGGCAACGACACACGCACGGCGGAGGTCAAGCGCAAGGCGAAGAGATTGCGCACGAAATTTACAAATAAGAAACCTAACGAATAACGATAACGCTCTGCTATGGGTTGCGAGCTGGGAAATTACCGCACCGCACTCTTCATACTTTCATCTGCGGAGGTTGCCCTACGGCAGAGCAATTTTTTGAAAAAAAACGATGACTGAAAATTTTATATTCCGCAAAGAGTGGCGAGAGGCGTTGCGAGGATATAGCGCAGAGGTGCGCGCGGAAGTCTATGAGGCTGTTATGGCATACGCCTTCGATAACGAGATTATCGAAATGTGCGAACTCTCTCGTATGGCATTCAATTTCATAAAGTTACAGATAGATTCGATGCGAGAAATCTATCAGAAGAAATGTGAGCGAAATCGAGAACGAGCCAATAAACGATGGGGTAATGCCGAGATATGCGACAATATGCCAAACGATGCCGAGATATGCCAACCGATGCAGGGCGATGCAATCAACTCAAATCAACTCAAATCAACTCAATATATATCTCTTTCTTTTGAAGAGAGAGAGAGAATTTTTGAAATTTTCTACTTTGAGCGAAATTTGGCAAATGCCAAAGAAGAGAGTGAGAAGTTCATAAATCATTACGAGGCTAATGGTTGGTGTAGGGGTAACAGCGACAAGCCGGTAAAAAACAAAGTGGCACTCGCCAAATCGTGGAAGGTGGAGAGAGCAGATAAACGCTATCCCGAGAATATCCGAAAGTGGCTATATGGTTGCTATCTGCTGGCGAGGGAGAAGGGCTTGCAATCGTGGCTGTTGTTCGAGGTGGAGAAGATATATGTCGAGGGCGACAATATCGTAATACAAGGCACTCGACAAGTAGCGGAACTTATCGAAGCGGTGCAGATGCAAGTGCCGAGAGACTTCTCGGAGAAGCTGATGTATCGAATTAGGAGGGAGGCGTAGCGTATGTTGGTAGCCTTAAAGAAAATGCGCAGGGGCGATAAGTTTATTTACAACGGACTATTGTGTGAGTTCCTGGGATTTGTGAAAGAGAAGCACTGGTACGAGTATCGAACACCAATGGGCTTTTGTTATCACATCGATGTAAGAACAAGCGACCTAAGACCCCTACACAATATGCTCGTGGAAAAGATAACCGACCAACTTTTATTATTCTAACAATGAGCGAGAAGATATTTTGCGTAAGTTGCGACAAAGAGGTGCAAGCCGTAGCGATGTTCGGCAACCACATATACCCACACCGAGAGGACTTGTATAGCCGAAAGTTCTACCAATGCCCGAACTGCGGAAACTATGTAGGAACGCACCAAGACGGCAGACCACTCGGTACGATACCCACTCCCGAACTGCGGAGGGCGAGGAACGAGGTACATCGCATCATTGACGAGTATTGGTTGCCGACCAAAGACCGCAGGAAGCGCAAAGCTCTGTATGCAGACCTATCGGAGTTCATCGGGAGAAGGTATCACACCGCAGAACTCAACACGATAGCCGAATGTAAGGCGGTTATCGAATACTACAAACAAAACTATTAAAACCGAAGAAAGTATGGGAAACACAAAGAACACTGGAACGGATATGTTCCAAAAGCAAATTAAGCAATATCTCGACAAAAGAGCAGAAGAAGATGCGTTATTCGCTGCATCATACAACAAAAAGCACAAGAACATAGAAGAATGTGTCGCTTATATCATAGGCGAGGTGCAAAAGGCTGGCAAATCTGCGTGGTCTGATGAAGAGATATACGGAATGGCAGTTCACTACTACGATGAGGATAATCTGAAAGCGAAACCGTATAAAGGGAATGTGCAGATAGTATCTACGCAGTTGGCAGATGATGTCAAGGCACAACTTAATAGAGAAGCAGAAGAAATGTATCGAGAGGAGTTGTTGCGTGAGATGCGCCAACCCAAACCGAAGGCAAAGGCTCAACCAAAACCGGATAATAAGGTGGCATTTGTGGAACAAACTCTTTTCTGATTATGAAGCCGAGAACGAAGATCCAAAAGGAAGTTGCACTACTCTTTCCAAAGTTGCCTGAACCGACCAGAGCGCAAAGGGCGTGGCTTGACACTTGCCACCCACACAATGCGTATGCTGGTAAGACTATGGCTTGGTGTTCGGAGTGTTGCGAGAGTTTCGCTTATCCAGTAGCAACGAGAGACGAGGAATATGTTTGCTGTGAGCATTGTGGCGCAAAACTACGATTACAGCACACACGCAAATCAGTTGCAAAAGAAGAATGGTACGCCACAATATACGCTACATTTCACGGTTGGCAAGTTGCCCGGCACTTCCTCGTGCGCTACGAGATGCGCAAGGGCGCAGGGAGTAAGAGCTTTGCGCAAGAGGTCGTGCAGATATGGCTCAACGAGAAAGGGCAGACAGTTGTCGTGGCAAGAAGCCGAGCGATGAATTGTTATCGTGAGTGCTGGACAGGCAAGCCGATGGAAATACGAGAAGAACCGAGAGGGTTGCGATATTACAGTGTATCGCCATATCAAATATGGTCGCACTACATATATCCGCACGGCAGAGTGTTGCCGATTTATAAGCGCAACGGTTTTACGCACGCAGGCATATTCGCAGCACCGGAGGTAATGTTCCCGGCTATCGCAAAGTATAGCCATATAGAGGAACTTATGAAAACAAAGCAGTATGATGTGTTGAGATATGTTTACGGCAGAGAAGGAAAAGATTGTGCTGGCGAACCGCAGTATATGCACGCGATCCGCATTTGCAATCGCAACGGTTATATCATAAAAGACGCCTCGATGTGGTTCGATTATATCGATACGCTGAACAGTCTGCATCTTGATACGCACAACGCTCACTATGTGTGTCCTCGCAATTTGGCAGAAGCGCACGACAAGATGATAGCGAGATATAATAAACTTGTCGAAAAGCAGAGATAAGAGGAGGAGAAGAAGAATTTGGCGAAGTGGGAGCCAAAGTATCGCAAAAGCAAAGGTATATACTTTGGCATTGTTATCGGCAACGATAAAATAGTTATCTCCGTGCTTAAATCGGTGGCAGATGTAATGGCAGAAGGTATAGCGATGCACCATTGCGTATATGATAGGGAGTATTACAAGAAGGATAACACATTACTCCTCTCGGCAAGAGATAAGTCAGGAAAGCGCATAGAGACTATTGAGCTGAACACAAAGACTTGGAAAGTGGTACAAAGTCGTGGCGTGTGCAATAAATGCACTGAATATCACGATGAGATATTGAACTTGATGAACGACAATATAGGACAATTTAAGAGAGTGGCAGTTTAATAAAACTTGAAGATTTTAAAAAAAAACTTACAAAAACTTTTAACTATGGCAGAGATAAAGATTAGCGATTTAAGCATTGGCGATTGGGTGAGATTTGAAGGAAAACCATACAAGGTTATCTGCATCGAGAAATGGAGACCAAACTATGTCGTAGTCCTCGAAGGCTGGGGAGAGATATACACGCGAGGCATCAAGAGTATCGAGCCTATCCCCCTCACTCCCAAAATCTTGGAGAAGAATGGGTTTGAGATAGTCGACGAGTCTGCGGACTTTCAGTTGTACGGCAGCCCAGAGTGTAGCATATTTTTCACGAAAGGAACAGTGCGCTATCTTTTGGAAACTCCGCAAGCATCGGTAGTTTGTTGGAATGTTCACCAACTGCAACACGCTTTGAGGTTGGCTGGCGTGGAAAAGGAGATTGAGTTGTAAGTAAATGTTGTAAGTAATATGGATAAAGCAAAGTACATAGTATTAGCGAAGGGCGTTGAGTATTATCCCGAGGAGGATGAGATATTGTTGATGCGATGCCCTAAATGTAATAAAGAGAACTACGCACTTGCGGTTGCGGATGGTATCTGCGTATGGTGCGGATTTGATGGGAGAGAGTTGTTATGATTACGATAAATGAGAGTGTATATAGAGAGGTTGCTCAGACTCTTAAAGAGAGAGTTATATATCCTTACTTCTCAGGCACTATAAAAGGAGAAGATTGGTGTCTAATTGCAAGTTTAATAAAATACGACAACGGAGATATAGTACCAATTTGGTATGAGTTTGCTATCAATGGCAACACCAACAATGACTTTATTTTTGACAAGGTTAGAGAACTATTAAAGGAGTAATACTATGAAAATCGAAACGAAGTACAACATCGGGGATGAGGTGTGGTATTCATTGAAAGGGAATATATACCACAACACAATAGACTTGATACGAATTGGTATAACGAATGAATCTGTGTCGATTTGGTATAGTTGGAATAAAAGATTCCCTATGGAGGAGTCACTCCTCTATCCCACCAAAGAAGAATTGCTTAAAAGTTTGTAAAACATTCCAATGTTTCAAAGATTGGAAAGAATTAGAGAGTTATGAAACAATACACAACACCAGAGCAGACCGCCAAGCTGATAGAGCTGGGGTTTGCGCCAAAAATGAGAATAAAGGGTGTTTGCACGAAATACGGAACTGTTAATATCGAACACGAAACATACTTTGATGTAGGCAAGTTGATTGAGATGCTGCCTGAAAAGGTAACCGACAAGCACGAACACGATGCCATATTGCAGATGACCTGCTTCAATGGCGAGTGGCGAGTAAAGTACGCAGGAGCATACGATGTGGGGCTTATGATTGCCCACGAGTTGATAGATGCGCTATACTATATGCTCATCGACCTACTCGAAAACGATTTAATACACTTAAAATCGAATGAAGGCACAAAGGATAACTAAACCCACCATCAAGACGAGAAAAGCGAAACGAGGGGGCAAGAATGCACAAAAACAGCCCAAATACGATGCGTTCTGCCTCCTCCTACGCCAACACCTCGGCGTGGAGGTAGTAGCGGAGCATCGCTTCCACCCTACCCGACTATGGCGTTTCGACTACGCCATACCCTCGCACCGCATAGCCATAGAGATAGATGGCGGAGTGTGGATCGAGGGCAGGCACAACCGACCAAAGGGCTACATCGCAGACCTCGACAAGTTCAACAACGCAGCTGCGCTCGGCTGGCGAGTGCTGAAATTCACGCCACAGCAACAGTTCACGATGAAGGCTCTGCGGTTGATAAAGGAGGCGATAGAGTACCAAAATGCGTAACCAACTATAAATTTTTCAGCAAAATAAGTCCAAAGGACTAATTTGTTTATTATATTTGCGTTGAAATCACGAGTTTATGGAGACAACGATAGTAAAAATATCGCAGATAGCACCCAACGAGGGGCAAGTGGAAGGGCTACCCAATAACCCTCGACTTATCAAAAACCGAGAGTTCGAGTTGCTGAAAAAGTCGATGGAGGAGAGTCCGGAGATGTTGCACCTCCGAGAACTTATCGTGTACCCTCACGGCAAGAAGTATGTTGTGATAGGTGGTAATATGCGCCTACGTGCTGCCAAAGCACTCGGCTTTAAGGAACTGCCGTGCAAGATACTCTCGCAGGACACGCCAATAGAGAAGCTCCGAGAGTATTGCATCAAGGACAATAACGGCTTCGGTGAGTACGACTTCGACATCTTGGCAAATGAGTGGGGCGATGAGCCTCTATCGGACTGGGGTGTTAAGATTGGCAACTTCTTCGATGACGAGGAGAGCGAGGAGCAGCCGAAGACTGCAACGAAGGGCAAGGCAGGTCAAGAGCAAGACGATGACGAGGAGATAGACGATGACAAAGAGGCGTTCTATCGCCAAATGTTCAAAGATGTACTCTACGAGAGCAACAACCCATTCGAGATACCAAACCTCCTGCTCGAAAGGCAAGCAGGCAAGCTCGAATTGCCTCTCTCGCCGTGGGGCGCAAACTCTCGCCTTCGCAAAGATGTGGCGACCTATCATTTCTATGTCGATGACTACCGCTTTGAGGCTTTATTCAAAGACCCTATAAATCTGCTCACCAGTGGAGTGAGGGCTATCGTAGAGCCGAACTGCTCGTTGCACGACCAAACACCGATAGCGTGGGGATTGCAACTCATCTACAAGAAGCGTTGGCTCTCCCGATACCTCCAAGAGTGTGGCATAGATGTATATGCCGACTTGAATGTATCGCACAAGTTCATCGAGTACAACAAGATGGGTATTCCGAAGGGTTACAATGCCTTCGCTACTCGTGGTCTTACTGGTTGGGTGGAGAGCCTGAAAAGCGATTTACAAGTAGCGCAAGAGATTTCAGGTTTGGAGCGACCAAACCTTATCGTCTATGGAGGTGGCGCAGATATACGAGAGTTCTGCCAAGAACACAGCCTCCTTTATGTTACGGATTTTATTAACGCTAAAAAATAGTTATATTTGCAATGGGAAGGAACGCAGGAGGAGTGAATGGGGCTTCGGGATTAAGAGGTGCAACGGAAAGAGGCTATACAACGAAGATGTTGGAAAACATTGTGGGTAAGGAGAGGGAGTATCGTTCTGAAAAAATAGAATATGCTCATATATATACACAAGAAGGAGATCTCATTTCTACCAAAAAAGGAGGAAAGAATTATGTTAATTTGGGAAACAGCCCAGAAAATGCAATAGTTACACATAATCATCCAAGCAAAGCAGCCGAAGGCGGATGGTTAAATACATTTTCGCATCAGGACTTAAATTATGCGGTTAGCCACAATCTTAAAGAAATGAGAGCTGTTAGCAGGACACACACATTCTCAATGAAAAGACCACCTAACGGCTGGGGAGAGAAGGCGAAACGCTATGATATAAAGAAGAAATACAAAGAAATAGAGAGGGGAATACTGAAAGGAGATATAGCACGCATCGGGAGTTTAGTAGATAAAGGGAAACACGCAGAAGCAAAAAAACTTTCAATAAAACTTGATAACGAAAGAACGCACAAAACCGTTAAGGCTGTTGCTGAATTTTTCGGTTGGCAATACACGATGAAAAAGGGATAATAAAAACATTAAAAAACTTATTATGGAAACAAAGATTAAACAACTATTAGCAGAGGAGGATTTAGTGATCTCCGATTTAACCAATGAGGAATTGGAAGAACTCAAAGAGGAAATTGCTATCGAAGAAAAAGGAGAGTTTGTATTAGATGGTGTGTTACACCGTGTTTCTCAAAGAAAGATTAGAGAGAAGTACGATGCAGAGATAGAAGCCCTCTTAAACAGTGAGGAGTAAAGTATGGCAAAGAAAGCGGACACACGCACACAGGCGCATAAGGAGCAACAGCGCACGACTGACGGCAAGGCAGAGATGTTACAATGTCTTGAGCGTAGGTTGGGCGTTGTTACCAATGCGTGTAAAGAGGCAGGTGTCAGCAGGTCGCAATTCTACGAGTGGAAGAAGAACGACCCCGAATTTGCAAAGGCTGTCGAGGAGATACAAGAGGTGGCACTTGACTTTGTGGAAACAAAGCTATTCAAGAATATAGATTTGGGCGATACATCGAGCATATTGTTCTACCTACGCACCAAAGGCACAAAGCGTGGCTATGGCGACAAGCACGAGGTAAAGGTAGAGTTGCCACAATTCAACGACAACCGCACAAATGCCGAGATAGCAGGTATATTCGCAGAGCGTATGAAGCTCTATGGAGAGGAGTAGCAACATAGAGTTGTGCCGAGCATCATTCCCGATGTTCGCAGGTGCAATGCGTGAGGAGTTGCACCTTACGCCTATGCACATAACCTACTACACAATCCTCGAAGCCTTTGCTCGTGGTATGGTTAGGCGTTTGATAATCTCGATGCCACCACAGCACGGCAAGAGCGAGGGCAGCACTCGCCTACTCCCTGCCTACCTTCTCGGCATAAACCCCGACCTACGCATAGCCGTAGCCTCCTACTCGGACACCTTCGCAAAGAAGTTCAACCGAGAAATACAGCGCATCATAGACACGCCCGAATATCAGGCTATATTCCCCGATACCGCCCTCAATCGTTCAAATGTGGTATCGGTAACCTCCAACCACCTACGCAACGCCTCCGAGTTCGAGATAGTCGGACACGCAGGCGGTCTTAAAGTCGTAGGTCGTGGCGGTGGTCTTACAGGTAACCGAGTGGATATTATGATCCTCGATGACCTCTACAAAGATGCAATGGAGGGTAACTCTCCAACAATACGAGATGCGGTCTATGAGTGGTACACCTCCGTAGTGCGTACACGACAGCACAACAACTCGCAGGAGCTGATTGTCTTCACTCGTTGGCACGAGGAGGACTTGATAGGCGAGATACTGCAACGAGAGCCATTCGTGGAGATTAAGAGCCTTACCGACTTGCGTGGCATACCGCCTCGCACTTGGGCGTATCTCAACTTTGAGGCTATAAAGGAGAACGAGCCGACCGAGATAGATCCACGACAACCGGGTGAGCCACTATGGGCGGAACGCCACTCACTCGAAGCACTCAACGAGCGCAGAGCCTTCGACCCTCACACCTTCGAGGCACTCTATCAAGGACACCCTACATCGAAGTTCGGTTTGCTCTATGGAGCGTGGCAAACATATTCCGAACTGCCAAAGGAGATTGTGCGCTATGCCAACTACACCGATACCGCAGACACTGGCGATGACTATCTCTGCTCTATCTGCTATGTGGTCGGCAAAGATGGCAACTGCTATGTTACCGATGTGCTTTTCACAAAGGAGAGTATGGAGGTAACCGAGGAGGCTACCGCAATGCTCCTCACTCGCAACAATACACGAGTGGCATACATAGAGAGTAACAATGGCGGTCGTTCATTCGCACGCACAATTCAACGCCTCGCTCCTCGTGTAAAGGTGGAGTGGTTTTATCAGTCGGGCAACAAGGAGAGCCGTATATTGTCGAACTCGGCAACGGCACAGCACAATATCTTTATGCCTGCCGATTGGTCGGTGCGCTTTCCCGAGTTCTTCCACCACCTCACAACCTTCCGTCGTACATTTAAGGCTAACGCCCACGATGACGGAGCAGATGCAATTACAGGTATAGCAGAGCGAGAGTATCAGACCAAGAAGCGTGTGAGCGTATATTCAGGCTATGGCAAATAAAACCAAATATGAAAACGATTAGAGTAACAATCAACAACGAGGGCAAGATGGCTCTCACAAAGGGCAAAAAGGGCTACACGATCCCGATGGACTTGGAAGCCCTCACAATAGGGCAAGCGCAGGAGATATACAAAGCACTTGCCGAAGATGAAGATTACAGGCAATTCCTATCAGGCGCAGAGGAGGAGCATTGGAGTCACGAACTCCTCGTATATGCTCGTAAGGCTACACGCATTATGGCGATGTTGGCAGGCGTGGATATGAGTGCCGTAGAGTTCTTGCGAGATGACGAGGTGGTGAATATCGCACCGCAATTCGAGATGGGCGTATTGCGCCCTCTCTACCACTTTGGCGTATATCAGCCGAAGGAGTTTGAGAAGTTTGAGTTTGAGGGTGTCGAGTATCGTATGCCATTGTCGATAAATGACGGCTTCGGTGGTGTTATGCCTATGGCAGAGGTTACAGCCGAGGAGTGGGCGGAGAGCAACGACCTACGCATTGCATCAAACAACCCTATCGAGTACGCACACCTCATTGTCGCTATACTCTGCCGACCAGAGGGCGAGAAGTACAACGAGCGAGTGGCAAGGGAGAGAGCCGAGAAGTTCAAGCAGTTGCCTTGCAGTCTTGCTTTCGATGTTTTTTTTTGCAAGTTTGCTCGTATGAGTACTATTCTCGCTCTTACATGGCAACATTTGCGCCACCTAAAAGCGGAGGCAAAGGCAAAGGCGGAGAGTCAAGTTTCGGACAATGGAAACAACGACTATTCTTCGCAGCAAGCGATAGCAACGGAGGAGTCTTGCCCTGCGAACTCGCAAGAGTAAAGCAATGGAGCGTGGGCGAGTTCTTGGAGTTATTAGAGTACAAATTAGAGGAGGCGGAAAACCGTGCGAGATAACGACTTTACAAAGACTACACTTGCAGAGGTTGTCGAGTATATAGGCACAACGGAATATGCGATTATACGAGAGCTTTGTGCGCTTTACGACCATTTCTGCAACTGCCCTGCGGTAATCGAGCAACGATTGTATGTGAAAAAGAGGATACAACACTATAAAGAGATTTTACAAAATGAGAGGAACGCTTAACGAACTTATCAAAGGCTTTGCCGAGCAACACGGCTACGGCTTTGCTGCGGACATCGTGCCGACAGGGTTACTCAACGAGAAGTACCCTTGCATCTTCTGCGTGGCTCCCGATGCCACATATAGCAATGTGGGTCGCTGGACTTACCCAACAACGATATACCTCGTTGCGCCAAAGGGCAAGAAGCAGAATGTTAATAGCATTCTTGACGACTTACAAACACTTTGCCGTGATTTGTTTTTATTTTTGCACGATATGCGTGGTTTCTACACAGATAAGACAACGACTATTCGCCCGAAGGCAGGCTTTGACAACAGCGGTGCGGTAGCAATGGAGATGACACTAAACATCTACGAGAGCGATGGGTGTAGGTAACATATCCGCAAATGATTGGCAACCTATCTGCGACCTCCTCGTGCAGAAGATACGAGAGAAGATTGCAGAGCAAGACCACAATGCCACTGGCGCACTCTCGGCAAGCGTGGAAGCGCAAGCCAAAGAGTTAGGCGATAGGTGGGTTGTAGAGGTGCGTGCCAATCACTATGGCAGATATGTGAACAATGGCAGGCGCATCGGCTCGATGCCACCAGTAGAGGCTATCTACGAGTGGTTGAAGGTGCGCAACATCGGCGTAGAACTGCAAAGAGAGTCCGAACGCAGAGGGTTGGCATTTGCCATAGCCAAGAGCATACGAGATAAGGGCATAACACCGCAGGGCGGATATTCGCCATTCTACTCAAAGGGCAACTCCATCGAGCGCACAGGCTTTGCCGATAGAGTTATAGAGGAAAACTTCACCGAGATAGAGTCGGTTGTTGCCGACCTCATAGGCAAGGCAGCCGATTGGATAGTATTCAACCAATATAAGAACACATACAAACATTTGAACGAAAAATGATAACAGACATCTCATACAAGATAGAAAATGGGCGCATATACGCCGATATAAAGCGAGATAGCATAGTAGAGGGAGAAAAGGTGGAAGTGGAGATTACTAATTACGAAGCAGACTACTATCATAGTAAATTTTTACCCAACGCACTTTCTGTCAGACTCGATATAACTCCTTATTGCAAGGCGCATCTTATCGGTAAGTTAAGCGATGTTTTTTCCGCAGGAGGACACAAAGCCTTCCAATCCAATCTATCCGTATCCGTCACCGTAATCTCGCAGATAGAGCGTAGAATGCTCGAATATTTTGGAGGCTATGATACAGGCACAATGGGCTTGCTAACGAGATTGCCATATTTGCAAATCAGCAAAGGAGTCAATGGAGACGCTGATCCTATTCGAGTGGCTGTAAGAACTTATGATGACGAAAGCCCATTGCTTAAAAGCGACCAAGAACAACTGACAATAGGTGATGGTGATTATGATGTTCAATTTTGCAATTTAGCAGGCACACGCTATGTGAAAATAGAGAGTGTTATGTATTCGCCACACGAGTATTATCGCGTAGAAATCCCTATACGCACCGTGCATCGTGGAATGAATACGCGCAGGCTAATTTGGCGAAATGAATTGGGAGGTATAGATGCTTGGTCGTTTGAGTTTTTGCGAGAGAGCAACTACGCAACGACATCGGAGGTGTTCTACTCTTCTACAAAAGGCTATACCCGAACAAACCGCAAGAGCGAGAGATTGCACACCGTAGAGACGAGAGAACTTGACGACTTGACCGCAGAGGTAGTGGCGTATGTTATAGCATCGCCAGAGGTCTATTTGTGGGATTACGAAACCAACACCGCAATTCCTATCGACATAGTAACGGAGGAGTGTCGAACATACAGCGACACCGAGTTATCGGGAGTGCAAGTGTCCTACCGCAAAAGAAAGAGAGAGTAATATGATAGAGATTTATTTGGATGGGGTACAACTCGAAGTACCGCAGGACATAAGCATAGGCTTAAATCTCGGCATTGCTGATTATGCCGACCCTATCACCGCATCGGGCGCATATACGCAGACCGTAGAGATACCACGCACACCACATAACGATATAGCGTTCAAGTTTTCGGGCGAGGTGTTGTCGGCGGAGATGTTCAACCACTCGGAACATACTGCAAGAATTATGGAAGATGGGTGCGAGTTGATAGGTGGCAAGGCGTACTTGGAAGGTGTGTCTCAATACTCGTATAACTTGCAGATTGTTGGCGAGGAAATAGAGTGGGTTACCAAGATACGCGATAAGAAGCTCTCCGACTTGGAGGGCGATGCTATCGGCTCATATCAGCCCGACGATTGGGGCGAGTTGTTTGACCGAGATGCGGTCGGGTTGCCCAAATTGTCGTGGGTATTGTTGCAACACGGTTGCTGGTTCCAGGAGGCAGACGATGAGAAGATACGAAGAAGTTGGGTGACATACAACGACCTTGTGCCTATTGTGAAGTTGCACACACTTCTCGAACACATATTCTCTCACTATGAGATTGTGGCAAGCGACTCGCTTAGAGATTTATTGCACCGCACATATACCACAACGCAATGGAAGGAAAACGACAAGGCTTCGGTGCTTGCCGAAGATATGGATTTTGAGATTACAAGCGGACTGAAAAACGCCAATAGCAATGGTGAGTTGTCAGTTGTGATAGATGCAGGTAACAGCAGACCCTTGATGCCATTATTTGACACTATCGAAGAAGATGGGAACGAGGTGCTGACCGAGGATAAGGGTGTGATATTATTTACCCCGGTAAGCGATTGCACAGCCTCTTTTGAACTAAAAACAAAGTATCAGACAACAACAACATTTCAAACAGACAGTTATCAAGATGACGATGCCTCTTGGGCAGATGTTGCATTCTCTAATCCTTTTTTTGCTGACCAACTATTTGCGCCAAACGCAAGCGACCCTTTTGTGCAATTCGATGTTAAGGATAGTATAGAGTGGAGACACAGAGAACTACTCGAAAGAGGACAAATCTATAAAGAAATAACCGTAGATCCCGACGATAGTAGTGCCGAAGTTGTAGCAGAGAAAACCTCCCCACAAAATATGTGCTTGATGTATGTGGAGGTAAATAGACCTGATTTGATTAAAAGTATCGGGTATAGTGTGACCTATGAAAATGTAAATGCAACCAGTGGCGATGGTTTTAGGCAAAACTATTACAGACCTACAAGAAGCAATATGTCCTCTCAAATGATAATCATTGCGAACCAATCGCACTATACCATAACAAAGGGAGGCAAACAATTAAGCCTGTCTATTAGTGTCGCCCTCCGCGGTAAAGATGGTGCAATGCACTACCCATTGAATGGCGATCCGTATGGAGTCCGCGTATATACGCTATCCACTGACCAACGCCTAACCTTTGATGTGGCATTAAAGATGCCACCTCAAACATATAACGCAGGACAAAATTACCCTATATCACAAATAGGTTTTGGTAGTTCTGATTATGCCGAAGGCATTGCCGTATATGGCACTGCGGAAGGTAGTCTTAAACCCGATTTTGGTTGGGGTGTCCCTATTCGTGGGTCTGTAAAACTCTCCGACATTGGAGGCGAAGCCACAGCGGAAGGCATTTTGCGCTCAACGATGCAGTTATACAATTTGCTCATATACACCAACCCAAAAACAAAGCAAGTGTTCCTATCTTCATTTGCCGACTTCTGGGCTAACGATAAAGTTGTAGATTGGCGCAACCGCATAGATGCAGATAGCGATATTTACCTTACCTATGTAGGGGATACCATAGGCAAGAGTATCGCGCTCTATTATGCCGAAGGTAGTCCTCGTATAGACTATTACAATGAGCGACACGATCTGCCCTATTTTGCTTTCCGGAGCGCTTTGCCAAACAAAATGACAGCAGAAGAAAAGGAGGTGCAGAATGAGCTGTTTACACCTCCATTTATGGTGTCAATCAAAGATGAGTTCGGAGGTGACCGAGCAGGCTTTATCCCTGCGGTAGCAGCAAAAGATAAAGAAGGAGATGTATTGGAGTTCAACCTTGCCGAAGTCCCACATACGCTTATGCTGATAGATGCGAGTGGTAATACCGCACCTTCTATGCCTCCACTCAATACATCTATATTTGGCGATGTAGGTGGCATACAACCATCTATTGTAGCGACATTAGGAGATAATACTTTGTCGTTTACTGATAAAGATGGTGCGGTAGGTCTGCACCGATATTACGATAAACAAATAGCACTTTGGGAGAAGGGTAAACGATTGACTTGCTATTGTCGCGTGGAGGCGTGGGAGGTCGAGGCTCTGCGCTTCAACTCGGAGAATATAAACTTCCGCTCCTTATTCCACCTTAATATTAACGGAGAGGATATATACGCACGACTTGAAAGCATCGAGTACGAGCCAAGCAACACTACAAACAAATGTACATTCATAATCGAGTAAAGATATGGCAGAGGAGAAAAGCATAGTATTGAAAATCGAAACCATCACCGACCAAGCCGTGATGGAGGCGTATGGCAAAACACTTGATAGCGTTTTGGGAAGTTACGAGGAGAATAACGCCCTTATATCCGAATATACGCAACGCATAAAGGCTAATCAGGAGGCTATAAAGGCTATTCAGAAGGAGGGTGAGCGTTGGGGACAACTCACGCAGAAACAAGCGCAGAGAATATCCAACCTTACTGCCGAGAACGAGAAACTGAAAATCGCCAAGTCGGAGTTGGTGCAAATCACCAAAAACCAAATCAAGGTAGATAACACCGAGGCAGGCTCTATGGAGAATAAGAGCCAGTTGCTCGGCAAACTCCGTATGGCGTGGAGAAAGATGACTGACGAGCAGAAAAATACCAATCAGGGTATGTTGCAGACCATTCAACAACTCGATGCCTCGCTCAAACAAGCCGATGGCAGTATCGGCAACTTTCAGCGCAATGTGGGCGACTATCGAGGTGCTATTGGCGACTTTATCGGGCAATTTCCGAAACTCGGAGGTGTTGTATCGAAGTTTGCCGGTCCTGCTGGTGTTATATCAGTAGCCACCGGTGCGTTTAATCTGCTTAAATCGGCAATGGCGAGTACGCAGACCACAGGCGATGCCATAGAGATTGGTGTTGCTGCTTGGCAAGGCACTTGGGACAGATTTCTGCGTATGATAGCCACTGCTGACTTCTCCAACTTTATCGAGCAACTTACAGGCGCATACGATGCAGCGAAGGAGTTGGCGGAGGTGCGTGATGAGATGTTCGAGAAGGAGAACTCTATCCGCTTGTTGAAGGCAGAGCAGAGCAAGGAGGAGCAACTCTTGCTTATGACTATGCGAGACCAAACCAAGAGCGAGGAGGAGCGTATCAAAGCAGGAAAGCGTTACCAAGAGTTAGTGATAGGAAACGCACAACTTGTTAAGAAGGCTTATGAGGAGTTGGCGGAAGCAGAACTCACGAATTTGGCAGCAAAGACAGGCGCGGACAAAGAGGCATTGCGTTCTTACATTAAGAGCTATGCCACTCCAAAAGCAGAAGCGCAGAGAAAAGAGTTAGAAGAGTACTCGGCTCTTGTCGAGCAAAGAAAACGATTAGAACAATCCATAGAGAATACGAGCAATCCCAACTTTATCGCATCTTATGGTGAGGCTTTAGAGGAGGTGAGAGCGAAGATAAAGGCATTTCCTCAAACTGTCAAAGGTTTTTACGATATTTCCCAACAATATGGCAAATCAGCGGACAATATAGTGAGTTCCTTTGTGAATGCTTGGGAGAAGGCGTTGTCTGCCGAAGCTAACGCCTTGCAATCGGCGCAGAGAGCAGCTACAACTACGAACTCGCTGATAGCAAAGGAGGAGAAGAAGGCTATCGTAGAGGTCGATACATCTTCGGCAATGACTCAAATGATAAAGACTGGTATCGAGAAGATAGACACCAACGAAATAAAGTTTGAGTTTAAGGAGATGATGGAGGAGATAGAGAACGAAATTGCCAACGACCCGGCACTCGCTCGTGTCGCAGAGTCGCCACTCGCTCGTGCGCTCGGTGTGAGCGATGAGGATATGAAGAAGATTAAAGACCAAGCACTCCAAGCAGCAGGGCAGATATTCAACTCGATAGCGCAACTCTCGAAGGAGGCAACACAGCGAAGACTGCAAGACGAACTCGATGCCATAGACAAGAACGCAGAGAGCGAGAAGGCGATATTGGAGGGCGAGTTGGAAAAGGGCGTTATCTCGCAGAAGGAGTATGAGAAGAAGTTGGGCGAGATAGACGAGCAGACAGCAGAGCGCAAAGAGCAAGCCAACAAGGAGGCTTTCGAGAAGCAGAAGAAATGGAACATACTCCAAGCGTTGATGAACGCAGCATTGGCGATAACAAAGACATTTGCCGAGTATGGCGGTACTCCAATGGCGTGGGTGATGTCTGCTATTACCGCAGCAACAACCGCAGCAGAGATAGCGGTAATTGCATCGCAGAAGTACGCACGAGGTGGTGAGTTGCGAGGACCTTCCCACGCACAGGGAGGCATAAAGGGTTTTGTTGGCAATCGCCACATCGAGGCAGAGGGTGGTGAGGTTATTATCAACAAGCGCAGTTCGGCAAAGCATCGCAAGCTCCTCTCGCTGATTAACTCGGACAACGGTTGGGGCGATGACTTTGCACACGCACGAGGTGGTAGCGGTCGTTTCTTCGCTCGTGGTGGTGTGATTGGCGGTTATGACTTCCGCACATCGGGAGTGCCTGATAGTAGCAGTTCACTCTCACAGATAGTGCGCCAGCAGACCGATAACCTACGCCAAAGTTTCGATGCGATAAACCGCCGTATAGACAACCTCCGTGTGTCGGTGTTACTATCCGACATCGAGGCAAAGTCAAACGAAAAGAGAGTGCATATATCACGAGCAGTTTTGTAGAATATGAAGAGAGTAGCGGAATATATCGAGAAGGTCGTATCGGAGATGGTCGATGCGAAAGAGTTTGCCGAGTGGTGTGTTGAGAATGAAGTATTCGACTACACGACTATCCGAAATATGGCTATTAGGGCGTATTATCGCTCCCTTCCGCACAAGGATAGGGGCGAGGCTAAATGGCTCACAGCCGATAAATTCTGCCTCTCGGAAGCGCAAATACATCGCATTCTTTTCGACCGAAGATATAGAAAAATAAAGTCGTAAAAAATAGCACTTGCATTTATATATTTTTTATTCTATTTTTGTGCGTAGTTTCAACGCATTTGAATTATGGGATTTAGTTTTGAGGTTAAAGACAGCGCAGGCACTGTCGAAATTAACATTGAAGGCACGATTGGTTGTCCTATCGGAGATGGTAGCAACGAGTCTGCCATTGCCACATATAACGAGTTTACACGCAAGATACGAGAGATTGGCGCAAGCAACGCTCGTAAGGTTGTGGTAAATATCCGTTCAACCGGTGGCGATGTGAACGATGCCCTGCTTATCTATGAGCAGTTAAAATCGCTCAAAGCAAAGGTTATAACGCAGTGCTATGGATATACTGCAAGCGCAGCAACAATCATAGCGCAGGCTGCTTCGGAGGGTGAGCGCAGAATGAGCGAGAACGCTCTCTACCTTATCCACCAATCTTCTACCACTATGGAGGGCAACACGCATAAGTTGTCGGGTGGTATCGAGTTGTTGCGCAAGACTGACGAGCGTATTGCCAAGATATATGCCGATGCGAGTGGTCGCCCTGCGGATGAATTCTTGTCGCTTATGAGCGAGAACAACGGTAGAGGTAAGTGGCTCTCGGCAGAGGAGGCATTGTCGGCAGGACTTATTGACGAGATTATAGGCTCGAAACCAATACAAAACATTAACAAGGAGGAGTTATTCGGCTTGCCCGAGCCTCCACAAATCAACGATAAAATGGAGCAAAACGAAAAGAAGGATGGTCTATTAGACCGCATCTCGGCTTGGTTTGAGAACAAAGTCGAGGGCGAGGTGCAAGTTTTGAACGCAGACCTCGCATTGGAGAAGGAGAAGGTCGCAAACCTCACCTCCGAGCGTGACTCGTTGCAGACACTCAACGAGGAGCATACCGCAACCATCGCTAACCTTAACGATGAGATTGCGAAGTTGAAGGCAGAGAATGCCGAGTTAAAGGCTATGCAGGTACAGCCTACTGACCCTGCACAGTCAGTTCAAGACCCTAACCCTACGCCAGCACCTCCACAGCCAACCGCTAACGAGGAGGCATACGCAAAGGATATAGAGGCTTTCAAGTAATCGCTAACACCTAAATTTAATAAGATATGGCACAGTTAATTGAAAATCAGAAAAATTACACAGGCGAGGAGTCGGCAGAGGTATTCTTTCGCCCATCGTTCACCGGTGAGAACGCAGTAGCACTTGGCTTGCGAGTGATGTTCAACACACCTGTAAACACCACTATGAACTTTTGGTCTCGTAGAGAAAACATCTTGAAGGCTTATTCAAAAGGCTGGCAGGGTGGCGAGTCTGCGAAGAAGTATCAGAAGACCATCTCGATGGCAAAGGTTAAGGCAGAGCAGGCATTCTCTGCTTCGGAGTATTTCAGCACCGTTTACGAGAAGATTACCAACACTCCCGGTGTGAACTTGCAGGATTTGACTGGCACCGACCTCGCAAAGGCAGAGGAGGCATTGTTCCGTCAGGCTATCGCAGAGGATACACGAGTTACTATGTGGGTTGGCGATACCTCGAAGGTCTTGTCTGACTACGACCTCTATGATGGTATTCTCGCTAAGGCTTCCGCTTACGAGAAGACACACAAGGTTACACTTTCGGCTACTCCAACCGATAAGACTGTCAAAGCAGCATTCGACAGCGTATGGAAGGCTGCGCCGGCTGCGCTTAGGTATCTCAAATCAACTGGCGGTCTTGTGTACTATGTAACCGCAGATGTGTACGAGGCTTACGAGTCGTTCCTTGATAGCAACACCAACGCATATAACGATATGCAGAAGGGTCGCACGACTCTCAACTATCACGGAATAGAGGTACATAAAATGGATATTGAGTCCTACTTGAAGAAGCCTCAGTCGTTTATCCTCTTGTCGCACAAGGAGAATCTCGTGTTTGCTTTGAACACCAAAGATCTCCCAGAGGCAGGCGCTCGTTTGTGGTACAATCCTGACGAGATGGAGAATCGTCAGCGTGTATGTTTCCTCGCAGGTACTGAGATTCTCGATGATGAGATGGTTGTTATCGCAAGCACCAAAGTCTCAGAGTAACACACGGAAGTCTAACAAGGTGCGTACTTCGGTGCGCACCTCTTAAACAAGAACAATATGGGTTTTATTTTAACTGGATACCAACACGCTTGTCGTAGAAATGTGGGCGGTGTATCGCTTATTGGTTTTGTGCCAGTACAGAACATCGCAAGCGTAGCCGAGGAGGGCGGACTTGTATCTGACATCCAATTCAAGGAGAAGGAAAATAAATTTGTTGAATACCAAACGCAGGTAGATAACGCAGAACTCAAAATCTCAACTTCGGAGGTATCAATTCAGCTTCGATTCAATGCTCTATCGAGCCAATCGTCTATTGCATACAACGAGTTGTTGGAGGCTTCGGCTTGCGGTCTTGTGGCACTCGTTCAGATGAACAACGGAGCAGTGGCGTTGCTTGGTTGGACTACCGAATTTAAGGGTCGCAGACCTCTTATGAACATCGAGGCAGAGGGAACTTCGGGCAAGGCTCCGACTGATGACAACTACCTCGACATCACATTGAAGTCTTCGCAGATAACAGCTCCTCTCTATTTGTCCGATGCGTACGCAAAAGATGTTGATACTCTTTTCGAGCGGGCAAAAGAAGAGGAATAAGCGATAATACGCTAACAATAAACGAGGGCGGACTGACGCTCCGCCCTTTTTTCAAACTATGGCAAAGAAAAAAACAAAGATACAGCGTGTAGTCAATATCGCTCCAATCGTGGGTGATAGCCTATTCCGTACTCCGCAAGGCACAACCAAAGACCTATGGGCGTGGGGTGCTGACAACCTATTCCCGGTACATATCGAGCGTTTAGCACGAGCAAACGCAACGCATCGTGGCATTATGCAGTCAAAGGCTCGATATATTACAGGCAATGGCTTTGTCTATGACGATAGAAACAAGGTGCTTGACCGCATCGTCAAGAGAACCAATGGCAAGGAAACACTCGCACAAGTGTTGCGTAAGGTTGTAGCGGATAAGGTAACTTTCGGTAACGCCTTTATAGAGGTCGTTATCGTGGCTAACGAGTTGGTGTTGTTTCATCAAGATGCTTCTCGTTGCCGAGTATCACAGCCTACCAAAGATAAAGCCGAGCATATCGTAATATCGAAGGACTGGGCAAACCACCAAAGCACATACGACAAGGTGTTGCCGATATTCCCTACCTTCGAGGTACAAGAGGACAACACGATGCGCTCTATCGTGCATTTGAAAGACTATGAGCCAATGTTTGAACACTATGGACTACCGGAATACATCGGCGGTCTTACATCGGCTCGAATTGGTGCAAAGACAAGTCAATGGAATGAGAGCCGATTGGATAACTCCTTCCAGTTGTCGGGAGTGTTGGAGCTTGTGTCGCAAGATGATAACGAGGATGCGCTTAACGAGATGGCGAATGCCGTAACAAAGAAGTTCGGAGGCTCGGCAAAGGCAGGGCAGGTTATGGTGTCGGTAGCCAATGAGGAGGGCGGTGCTAAATTTACTCCTATCGCAGCAGGTAACGATGGCGATTGGCAAGCACTCCACGAATTATCGAGTAGCGACCTTATCGTAGCGCACTCGTGGTTTATGGCTTTGTCGGGTTTGAACTATACCAGTGGCTTCTCGGCTGACCGAGTATTGCACGAGTATAAAATCGCTCTTAATACGGTTATCATACCAAAGCAGAGTGAACTGCTCGAAGTATTAAACGCCATCTTTGCGAAGGTAGGAGTAGATGCAAGTTCTTTGCAGTTCCGCAACACCGCACCTATTGACGAGAAACCAATCTATATGAAGGTGTGGGAGGCTCGCAAGGCTGATGGTTTGGACTATGACGAGAACGACCCGGCACAGCAAGTATTCATCGCTAATATCACAAAAGTAGATACAAATGCGTAATCTAATAACCGCACAAGAAGTTATCGAGTTGGCGTTTGCCGAGAACTCGAATATGATGGCGGAGAGCATATCCGACACCGCTATTCGTATTGCAGAAATCAAATATATACGCCCTGCTTTTGGGGTGATGTACCCACTCCTTGCAGACAAATACGCAGACTTTACAAACGATTATGTGAAGCCAGCTCTTGCCTACTTCGTGAAGTGCGAGATTGTGTCGAGCATAGCAATAGATATGAGCAATAGCGGTGTCGCAGTGGCTAACCCTCAATATCAGAGCGCAGCCACCGACAAACAACGCCAACGCCTCTACGATAGTGAGATGTCGAAGGCTAAAACTTTGCTTGACTTTGCTTTGGAGTATATCGCAACCCATAGCGAGTCGTTCCCAGATTTCAGCGGAGAAGCACCCAAGAAGCACCATCGTGTAGGTGGCATATTGCTCGGTGGTGGTACATCACGCAGTCAGTCTGCAAGCATAGCAGGCGAGGCTTTCAAGAATGAGTTCGAGCGACTTTCCAAGAAGGTTGCCAATAAGGTCGATAAGGTCGAGGGCAAAGGGCTTTCTACCAACGACTACACCAATGAGGATAAGGCAAAGGTAAATGATATTGGCGACAACACCATCATCGTCGATTATGACCGAATCGCGGAGTTGAAGGCTTCCGAGGAAAATGACGATGTGCGCCACCCAGAGATAGCAGAACTCGTGGAGAAGATTTACAATGAACAAGATAAACTAATTCTTGTGCGCCATTTTTGGGAACCCCACGAGCAACTCGACCCGACATATTTCGTGCCTGACACGAATTATAGTCGAGATGAGTTTGGCAATGTAATTATCACCTTATTCGCCTCGTATACTCCTACTTATAACACTTATGGAGAGCAATCACTACACAACTTGGAGATTAGCATTACCCAAGCAGGTGCTATCCTCAAAGTCGAGCAAAAAAGAGTTACTCTTCTGAATGACGAGAGTGTAATAGACAACTTAAACAATTCTTACAGCAAAAAGCCTCTATCTGCAAGGCAAGGTCGAGAGTTAGATAGGAAGAAGCAGGACAAACTGACACTATCTACAAAGGAGAATGGTAATATCGAAATATCGGGGTTGTCGAGTGAGCCTGTGATGTTTATGCCAGCAACACCGAGTGGCGACCCGATGCACGATATGTATGTTGAGAATGGAGCAATATACAATGCTTCTGCCTCTGACAAAACCGTTGTAAGCGAGTTGTATGGAGATTCTATCACGCACAAAGCAGGGTGTTGGTTTTTGAACGATTTGGGAGACTTAACGACCAAAGAAATTCGTGCAATATACAACGAGAGATACGCAAGTGTTGGTCCTAATGATTTGTTGGTATTTTGGCGAAACTCTATACAAAGAACAAATATGTGTAATTGTCGTTATGGACAGGTAGCGAATATGGAGATTACCTTTGGAGGCGCAGCCTTAGAGAATGCAAGACTATCCTATTCAAACATTGCCTGCGCTCCCAATCGCATAAATAGTCTTTTTAGAGCTTGCCAAAAATTAAAAAGAGTTGTTAATATCATAAACGCACAGTATTTAACAAACGCTAATACTGTTGAGGCGTTCCTCAATTGCACACAGCTTCAAGATGTACGAATTTCTAATCTAAAAGCAGACTTGTCGTTTGGTCAATCTGAACGACTCACGAAGGAATCGTTGCTGCATATGATTGAAAACTGCGCATCGAATGCGACTTTTACAATTACGCTTCACTCTGATGTGTATGCGAAGTGTCAAGAGGGCGGTGAGTGGTTTGACGATGTAGACTACAGATTAGCAAGAGCGAATGACCTATCAAACACAATAATAACATTAGCAAGCGCATAACGATATGAAAGAAATTAAAGCAACAGAGGCGTTTGGTACGCCATATATGACTCAATCGGCAGAGGTGGAACTCGAAAGCCGTTTGTTTGTGACAGCCATTTCGGGCATTAGCATTTCAGCAGATGATTGGCGAGGTGCTACCGTAGAGGAAAAAGCAGAGTGGCAAGCAGAAATGGATAAGCTGATGCCGATGGGAGCAAGTGTAACCAATTTAACGGAATAGAACTATGAATAAGGTAAAAGAATTTTTCAGCAAGTGGGCATTCACGATAGTGCTTTGCCTGATTGCCATAGCGTTGTGTGTGGCGATAGGTTGTGGTGTTTTCACAGCGATGACTAACCTCGCAGTAGGTTTGATAGGCATAGGCATCAACTTGGCTATCCTCGCCTTCATTGTAGGCTGGATATGCGTAGAGATTAAGGAGGGGAAACTATGATAAAGAGTATGGATAGTGTCACACCTCGTGACAAGGTGCAATTCGGCATCGCCATCGGTCTTATGTTGTTCGGTTGCGTGGTGCTGTTAATCGGTTTGCTCACACCACCAGAGGGGCAGATACATCAGTCGGTGCTTATTGCCTTTGGTGAGATTGCCACACTCGCAGCAGGTGTGTTGGGCATAGACGCCATATACACAAACAAGTTGCAGAAGATAGTGGCAGATTTAAAGAAGGAAAACCCAAAAGAGCAAGACAATGGCTAAATACTTTACTATTGGCGAATTGTGCAAAAGTGATGTGGCGGTAGAGAAGCGCATCGCGAACACTCCCGACAATACCACTATCGAGCGTATGCAGGCACTTATGGAAGAGTGCTTGGATAAGGTACGCGAGTTGTGAGGCAAGCCTATTGGCGTGAATAGTGGCTATCGTTGCTACGAACTGAATAAAGCGGTTGGTGGCGCAAAGAACAGCCAACACATACGAGGCGAGGCAGCCGATATTACAGCTGGCACGAAGGAGAATAATCGCAAGCTCTTTGACCTCATCGTGGCAAGCGATATTCCATTCGACCAACTTATAGATGAGAGTGGCTACAAGTGGCTACATATCTCATATTGCAAGGACTATAACCGCAAGCAGGTACTACACTTATAGACATCGGGGTTGCTGGCTGGGAGGTTTTTCGAAGGTTTTTACTCCGCTGCAGCAGTCGGCAACCTTTCTTTTTTAACGAAACACTACACAAAAATATGGCATATCGTAATATATTACCATTACTTTTCACTCTACTGCTCGGCTTTGGTATCGGGTGGTGGCTCGGCTCTCGCAAGACTACTACCGAAATCGTGCGTGAGGAGGTGCGATATGTCGAGCGACCAGCAACGAAGATAGATACGGAACTATTCCCGAAATGGCAAGATATTGGAATTGCCGACAAGTTGCCCCGACTGCAATACACGGACACCATACGAGAGGAGGTGCGTATTCCAGCCGACACCGCAGGGATAGTGGCAGATTACATAAAACGCAGAGAATATGAACTCGATTTTTCAACGGATAGTACAGGCACTTACAAAGTGCAAGCGGTGGTATATTGTAACCGCTTGGAGAGTGCATCGGCTACGATCACTCCACTACAAAGAGAGATTGTAACCACGATAAAGGAGGTGCGCAAGTTCCGCCCATATATCGGTGGCGGTGTTGCACTTGGGACGAAGGCTGGCGCATCGCTCGAAGTGGGCGCACTGCTCAAAGACCACCATCTGCCGAGGGTGGGTTTCCAAAGGCTCGGCAAAGACAACTACCTAACTATCGGCTATGGATATACATTCTAACGAGAGCAATGTGCAAGAAATGCACAATACCGAGTGGGTATTCTGCTACTGGGACTACTAAACCAAACCGTTTCAAATTGTAACACTTTCAAACTTTATAAACCTTATAAACCTTTTTAACTATGTACAAAACTCAAATTTTCAACTTGATCGTGAACAAGGTCGCAGCAGGCTGCGAAGTTTCGACAGAAGACATCTTGGGTACATCGCATCGCCAAGATATCGTAGATGCTCGTTGTATGGCATACAAAATTGCTATAAAGTTGGAGGACTTTACCGCAATGGATATTGCTGTTATTAGCCGAAAAAACAAACCAAAGGCGGTGCGTGATTTAGTAGCGACATTCCAGACAAGGTGGGATAGAACTAAAAATTTCCGCACCATATATAAAACAGTAACGAAGGAACTTAAAGAGGAACTTGGAATTAACGAAAACGAGGAGGAAACAGACCTCTAACTATACCGCCAAATAGGTAGGAATATAGTGCGCTAATAGGTGCGTGAAGTGGCTTGAAAGACAGGCTGTTTCACGCACCTAACTATTTGCGAAACGCCACCCTCCATACATACCTTTGTATTGCGGTCAATAGTGACCGTAACCATTAAAAAATATGTATATGGATGGAATGACAATTCAGGATGTGATGGCGTTGAACGAAATCACTCGCAAGGATCACAATGAGGGCAGATGGTCGATGGCGACCTCTCTCTGGGTAATCGTTGGTATTATCTTTATTGTCGCTTTGTTGTGGTATGTTCACCGCACAGGCGCAGACAAGGCAGATCTCGCAGCTTCGGTGCAGAAGTTGGTCGGTCGTGTTGATGCCATCGAGCCAGCAGTTACTGCACAGGGCAACAACCTCTTCAACATCAACAGCGTATTGTCGGCTACTACGCAGGCATTCGGTGACTACAAGAGCGTTGCAGAGGCGCAGTTGGCAGCCCTCAATGGTGCGGTATTCACCTCACGATGCGGTGGCGGTTGCAACAATGGCGGTACTCGCTTTGTTAAGCGAGACAACTACTGCCTCAGCGACTCATCGTTGCAGGCTATCGACACCTGCGGTGGCAACAGCTAAACGGCTAACGAGGGAGGGGGCTTCGGCTCTCTCCCTTAACTGCTTTCAACTATGGGATTATTCGACAAACAAACAAAACCGATACCGAGGTTTGCGTATCGCTCCGAGGCGTTCGACTACTACTTTTCAAAACTGATAGAGGAAGGTAGAGATGAGATGAGCGCAGCCGAGCAAGCGGATAAGTTCGCCAATATCGTTGCCACGAACAAACGATTGCCCGACACACCACCGCCACCGATGAACGCCATAGAGAAGGGCGTGTATTACGCCAATCAAATAGCCTCAATCAAGCGAGACCACCCCGATATATGGGATTTGCTTACAAGCGTGGCAGGAGGGCTGATAGGTGGCTTTACAGGCGGTGCTACCGCAGTAGCGATACAGGAGCCTCCAACCGAAACAATAGACTTTAATAATATATAAGTATAGTATGGCATACAAGAAAATTATACTCGCAGTAGATTGCGAGAACGAGCAAGAACAGCAGATGGTGCAAGTGATAGCGAAGGAGTTAAGCGAGGCGTTGCACCTCAAAGCGAAGGAACTGATAAATTTCTACCCGGTATTGGAGAAGCATAGAGGGTTGATATACACCGCTATCAGCACCATATCGCGAGAGGGTAAGAGGGGTTTATTCAAGCTCGTACCTTTGCTAATGAAGCAATTGTAATTAACGATAAACCATTAAGAATATGAAGTGTTGTGGAAATTGTGCGGTTTGCGAGTTGGAAGTGAACAAGCAGGCGTGTTGCGCTATTCAGACATTGCGAAACATTATCGAGGTTAAAGGGTTGCTCGTTGAGTTGCGCTCGTTGTTGAGCGTGAAGGACACCGATACCTTTGCCTCGATACCCGAGATAGAAACCGAGCCAACTGCTCCCGGCGCGGTGAAAGAACAATAAAAGAGAGCAAGTAATACTATTTTATTATGAACGGTTGCAAACAAAATTCAGCAAACATCACGCCTACCCTCGCAGCAGGTAGCGTGGCATCACCTTACTACTTTCAGGTGAACATCTCGCAGAGGCTTTGCTCTCCTGCGTGTGAAGACCAATCGCCAGTGTTCAACCCGACATTCTCGTTGGTGGGATTTTCGGAGGTTGGCACAGGTCAGTATGTTGCGACAATCAAAGTCGAGGGTTTAATCTCGTATGTGCCGTGCGGTGGTAACGCTTGTTGCACACGCACACAGGTGCTATCGCAGACCTTCACCGTACCATTTGCGAGTGCGACTGCACCGACATCGGTAACAATCGCATCGGGTACAACGGTAAATGCGGTGGTGACGAGTGCTTGCCAAAGTTGCTCGCGCGACTTTGTAAGCGAAACGCCTATTACCTTAACGGTTGCGTAGTCGGTTGTTTGCCGGGGGCGTGGGTAACGCCACGCTCCCTAATTTTCTACGATTATGGCAAAGAAGGAAACAAAGGAGGTTGTCGAGCCGAAGCGTGAGCCACGACCTCGAATTAAAACAATTAAATACATACCAGTATGGAAGGAATAAGAGAAAGATACCTCGAACTATACGAGGATATGGTAAAGTCGGGAATGCCCGACAAGATGAAGGTGTTTGGCGAAGCCGAGAAATGGGCGTTTGACCGATTGCACGAGCGTGATCCAAAACTCGCGGAGATGTGGGTTGAAAAGTTGGAAGCGATGAATTGGCACAACTACCTCTCGAAGGCAGAGGCGAACGAAATTGTCGCAAAATTTATCAACCAAGACAATAGCCGAGGAGCGCATTGGGGATATGATGTGTTCAAGGGTGCGGTAGAGTCGCTTGGTGGCAATATGGCGGAGGAGCCATACTACAACTGCTATGCGTTGTGGGTGGTGGCGAATATGCTTTACTCCGACCACTACAACAGTGCGAGTGAGTATGTGCCAAAGGAGGATATGCCAAAGTATTTCTACTTGATGGCTGTTGAGAAGTTGAAGGACAAAGATCACCCTCGCTTCGTGCGAGATTATTTTGGATTATAGCGTATGGCTTGGCTTGACATCACCAATAGCTCGGAACTCGTTAGCGATGCCGAGTTGGAGAGAATGAAGGAGGAGTACTACGACTATTTGTATAGTCGGAAATAATCGCTATCTTTGTGGCGTAATGAAAGGCATTTTTGCCAATTTTTGGCGAAAGTTGCCATATTGTTGCCAAAAAATGTTATTAAAATTTCGTAAAATGTTGAGCATAAGTGACATAAACGACATAGATATAATGTTTCCTAAACAGTAGTTCCGAAAAACGAATGAATGAGCAGGGGTGAAGCGCAAAGTTTGAAACAAAACACCGTAAGCCCCTGTATCTCAACGGATAGAGAAGTGGTTTCCTAAACCAAAGATAGCAGTTCGATTCTGCTCGGGGGTACAAAATTTGCAAAGGAGTGTGCAAAAATGCACACTTTTTGCGTATATTTGTGCGGAAATGTTGCCAAATAGTTGCCAAAAAATATGCCAACCTTCAAAGCCATAGTCGATACGAGTGCCAAACGCAAAGATGGCACTATGAATGTGAAGATACGAGTAACGCATCAGCGCAAAACGCTCAAAGTCGCTACGAGTATATATGTGGATAGCACGCAGGTTACTCGCTCGGGTAAGTTCAAAGATGAGCGAGTGATTGATATGTGCGAGGATATTGTGCGCAAGTGGCGCAAACTCGCCTCGCAGCTCGGCACGGCAGAGGAGTTGTCGGTTGCCGATGTGGTGCGCTTTATTCGTGAGGTGGAAAAGCGTGAGTCGTTCTCACTCGATTTTATCGCCTTTGGTCGCAAAGTTGCCGAGGGTATGAACAAAGGCACGGCAAGAACATACACTACTGCGCTGAATGCTCTATGCCGATTTGTGGGTAGTGATAAACTCGATATTCGCCATATCACGGTACGCTTCTTGGAGGAGTTCGAAAAGTTTGTAGAGAATGAGCCAGCCCATAAGGCAGACCGAAAGGGCAAACTGCACGAGCAAAAACGCACAAAGGAAGGTGGCAGGGCGGTGAGTTCGTACCTCGGGTGCGTTCGAGCGTTGCACAATCGGGCAAAGTTCGAGTATAACGATGAAGATAGGGGCGTGATACTCATACCGCTATCTCCGTTCAACAAATACAAGGTAAAGCAAGCACCACGCTCGAAGAATAGGGCTGTCGAGTTGGATGTGGTGCAAGCACTCGCAGACTTGGCGGATAATACCTCCACGAAAGTACGCTTAAAGGCGTTAAATCGTGCGAATATGGCAAGGGATATGTTCCTCTTGTCGTTTGGGTTGGCTGGTATGAATAGTGCGGATATATGGGCGTTGCGCAAGTCTGCGTTGAAGGGCGATATAATAACCTATGAACGAGCAAAGACTGCATCACGCAGAGCAGACCGAGCCGAGATGTCTATTCGTATCGAGCCACAAGTTATGCCGTTGGTGGAGCGTTGGCTCGACCACACCGACAGCGATAGGTTGTTTGTGTTCGGGAAATACTATGCTGATGCGCAGTCGTTCAATACCGCTATAAATCAAGGTTTGAAGGTATGCCTTGCAGAATTGCGAAAGGTAGAAGGCTTGGAGGGATTGGAAAACCTCACTCACTATATGGCACGACACACTTGGGCAACCGTTGCGAGGTCGGCACGCCTGAATATCGACAAATATACCGTTCACGAAGCTCTCAACCATATAGACGACACGATGCGAGTAACCGATATCTATATCAGCCGTGATTGGTCGAATATATGGAACGCCAATGCGAAGGTGGTAGGTCTTGTAGATTGGGGCAATATGAAGAAGGAGGCTGAATAGCCTCCTCTTTTTTATTTGAACATCTCGCCACGACCGAGCAAAAGCCATTCGGGCGATACTTTGTATTTGTCGCATATAGCCGATAGCCACGCTGCTGGTATCGTGCGCTTACCCCATACGCCATTGCGCTTGTTGTAGAGGTTGCGCCTATCGAAACCGCAAGTGCGTGATACCTCCAATATGCTATGTTCTGCTGCGAGTGTTGCGAACGCCTCGAAGAAGCGTGCCACCACTCCTATTCCTCGTTGTTCTAAATCCATACGCTATATTCCTTTAACCGTTTCATCTGCACCGCACACATTCTCGTCTGCGCTATGCACCTCGTATTCGTACTGCTCCATACTAATACCCATTTATAGCCGATTGCATTTTGGGGATGTGAGTCATTTTTATATATCCATAGCCAGCATAACCTCGCTTGTATATATAATAGTAATTAAATTTACCACATTTGAGTGTAAAAGACTCTCCCTTATCATCCGAGAGTTCATATATCTCGCCCTCTACATACAAGTCTTTCTCCAACTGTGCCAATGTCGCCAACGCTTTCTCCTTACTGCCGAGGTGAATGAGTATCATATCATCGAACTGGTTGGAACTACGGCAAGCGATAAAGTAGTAGTGTTCTCCATTACCTACATTCTGCTGATATAGTGAAACCCAGCCGAAGCCTTCTCTCCAAATCGCTTCGGGTGCGGATTGTTTTTGCTCTACCTTGAATTGTGCCGATGCGATATTTAACGAAAGCAATGCCAATACTGCAATAATTATCTTCTTCATAGTCGTAAGGTTTTAATGGTTTATTATTATATGTTATAACTTCTTTTCCAATAAATCTATAAGCCTATTTTCACGCTTGCCTGTATCTTGGATATGCTCGATGAACTTCTCCACCTGCGAGGCGTGGGTGTGTATAAGGTCGGTAATCTGCTCGTCTTTGCGCTTGCGTGCCTCCTCCACATCAGAGTAGAAGTCGGTAAAGGTTAGGCGCAACAAGCCTACAATTCTCGCCACGCTGACGATGTTTGTACGCTCGGTCACGATATCGCCATACGCAGGGTTTTGAGCGATAAGGCGTAACTTCTCGCCCTCTATCTTGACTTTGCGTATCATTGTCGGCAACGATTTAAGGTCGAAATAGTAAGTGTCACCGTCAATCAACTTTGCCTTATCTTTCATAAATCGTATAAACACGATGTCGCCCGGTGCGAAGGTCGGCAACATAGAGGAGCGCATCACCTTCTCTGCGAGGTCGGCTTGTTGGAGCATCTGCGAGGGGTTTATACGCTCCAACTCATCGCCATTCTCCTCGATGTAGGAGCGTATGTTGATGTCGGTTGCAGTCGTCAGGTCTTCCGAGAGAATAGGCACGCTCTCGGCTTGTACTACCTCCTCCTTTATTTCTTCTTTTATCTCCTCTACGATTTCCGCAGGGAAAACATTTTCAAAGCGTTCCGTATTAGTTGAGTAAACTTCTTCGCTCTCGTTTGATGTGAGGAGTGCCGAAACATTCCAGCCGAGATTATTTTCTAAAAGTTTAGACAACTTTTCGTGAGGTAATTTGTGAAATCCATTCTCTATCCTTGAAATAAAAGACTTCTTAATACCCAAATACTCACCAAGTTCGTCTTGGGTGAGGTTATTTTGCTTTCTAAATAGTTTCAAATCTGCCATAACGATAAGGTTTTGTAAATGTTTAGCAATTATTTTGAAAATTGTTTGCAAAAAGTTTGCTAAATGTTTGGTAGTTTAGAAAACTTGGTTTATATTTGCACAGTCATTCAGCGGTACACATTGCAAATATAGCAAAAAACGACAAATAATACATATAAATAAGTAAAAAAATATAAACCTAAAAAATATAGAAGAGTATGACACACGCAGAATTTAACGAATTGATGGGTCACACAACCACAACCGAAGATTTCGATTACGCAAACTTCCTTTATATGAAGGCAGGCGAAATGACAAAGCAGGAGTTCGTAAAGGAGTTCAAGAAGATTGGCGCATCGCCTTTGGTAAAGGAGTGGCGAGAGGAAATGTCGCAGATGAGCCGTAAGAACTACGAAGACGAGTTGCTCATTCACTGCTTGGAAGGTAAGCATCGTACCGATATGTTGAACTTGCTCAACATTATGGAGGAAAACCCTCATAGTTACTCGGTTGATATGTACAACTACATCATCGGCAAAGTAGGACACAAGGAGGTAATCTGCTACAAGATTAGCCGTTCACTTGACCTTAACAATATCGACTTGGCATACATCGAAAAGAATTTACACTAAAAACCAAATGCCTATGGAGAGATGACGAACTGGAAGGGTGGGCGGTATAGCACAAACATTTGCATCAGTCGTTGGATATTTTCCCACCCTCTCCCACCAAAGGCAAAGAGTTGAAACAACAAACCAAAAAATATAGAAGTATGAAAGAACTAAAAGCATTTATCGAAAAGTATGGCGATATTAGCCTACTGAATGGAACAGAGTACAACGGCTCTCTCGATTTGCGTGGTACGCAGATAACCTCGCTCCCCGAGAACTTAACCACAATCGGTGGCTCTCTCGATTTGGAGGGTACGCAGATAACCTCGCTCCCCGAGAACTTAACCACAATCGGTGGCTATCTCGATTTGCGTGGTACGCAGATAACCTCGCTCCCCGAGAACTTAACCACAATCGGTGGCTCTCTC